>ERZ1740059.426-NODE-426-length-22476-cov-9.039160_pt1 | contig 22476 bp, 14 predicted proteins | sample MGYA00581744_ERZ1740059 | MGnify/ENA primary metagenome ERZ1740059 (study PRJEB43018, sample SAMN04849738) | marine metagenome | isolation source: floating plastic debris | place: Pacific Ocean | collected 2008-08-28 | study: EMG produced TPA metagenomics assembly... | reverse complement strand
ATGATGAATCTCGATGACTACGAAATTTTCTCTCTGGTGCTAGAGGGAGGTGGTACTGGATTAGATAAAAACAGCAAAATAATTGAAGATTGGGCAGTTCATGTCGTTTCTCATGCAATGATCGGAGGAGTGGTTTTAAAAGATTACAATAAAACAGCCCTTCCGACTAACCAAGCTCGGAACCTAGGAACAATGATGAGTATCCTTAGCTCTCCCTACGATCCGACTTTTTGGTTAACCCATTCCAACGTAGATCGTTTATGGGCAGAGTGGCAAGATAATGGACATACAGGTGAAAAATTTTATCCTACAAAGAGGATGGATTATGGATATAATCTCAAAGATCCAATTTGGCCTTGGGATGGTGGTAAATCCACACCGGGAAATCTCAACGATACGGATTTAGTATCTATGTTACCCGTGACTAAGAGGATTATTACTGCTGCAGATCTTCTTGATTTTCGCAACCTGGGTTACACCTATGATACAACTCGTCTTCGTAGTGAAAAAGAACTGCTGAGACGAGAATCTAAACCTAATGCTTCTATTCGTCATTGGTGGAGAAAACGAGCATAGCATTCATTTAATAAATTCCAACCTATTGTAGAGACGTAGCAGTGCTACGTCTCCCAACGTTACCAAGAAGAGAACCAGCCATAATTCATGCAATCGACGGCTAAGAGTGTCTTACTCCTATCCCGGTGGAAGATTATTGAGGGAATGAGAGAGGGATAGAGGGAGGGAGTAATATTTCCATCATCAACACAAAAAGATCGCAACAATTTTCTACCATATCAATATTTTTTCCATTGATACAAATCCGATATCGGGTTTAAATTTAAAAAGATTGAAAAGTTGGGAATGAAAAAAATATAGCTTTAACTAGCAATATTAGAACTTTTCATCAACATAAATATAGTCTTACAGACTATTTGTATAGCTTCATGAATATATAGGAGGTTATTTGCCATGCAGAAAAGAGTTAATTATTATAAAGAATTATCCGCTGACTATTCAAGAACTGGATTAATTTCCGATGATTTGAAGAAAAAATTAATTCAGCAAGCAGAAGAAATAAATACCAAAAAAGAAGACACATTACCAGAAATTTCTCCATCATACACAATGGAGCAAATTGAAAAAGAAAATAAAGAATGGTGGCCGACTCATTGCGAAGCATTAAGACAAGGAAGAGGGGATATTTTAACAGATGAATATCGCGATGATTTAGTTTATTTATGTCAAGATGGACAGTACCGAGGATTAGAACAACAAAAAGAAAGAGAACAGCATTGGTGGGCTTTAATTTCTCAACCAGGGGTAACAATGGTATGGCCAATTGTGATGTTTTTTGGCGAGCATACTTACTTTGAATGGAAGTCTGTAGATGATGAAACTAACGAAACCATTGCCAAAGGTAATGTAACTTGGGTTCGTCGCGGACATCGAGGAGGTTGTTATCTCAAAACTGAACAATTGACTTTTTATCGCGATGTTTATGCGCCAAATCAACTTTTACAATTAATAAAAACTGCTTAATTAATTATTATGGAAAATATAGCTTACAAAAATGCAGTTTTAGATGATAAAGAACTGCAAGAGGGATTAAAGGGTATTAATCCGAAATTTGGTGATTTTTGTACTCGTGTTGCTGGAGAAGCTTGGGGTTTACCCTTAATTGACCAAAAAACTAAGGCCTTAATTACTATAGCCGTTGATGTTGTCAATCAAGATCAAACAGGTGCGGGTAATCCTTTTGGTGCCCATGTAAATATGGCAATACAACAAGGTGCAAGCCGCGAAGAAATCGAGGAATTACTTTTGTTTATGTGCGTTTATGCAGGTTTTAATAAAGCTGCTGGTTGTTTTGGGATGTTAAATGAAATCCTTGGTTCTAAATAAATTTTGCGAAAACAAAGTTTCCAGGACACATTTTAGAGATAGTGTATTTCTTGTTTAGAACTGATTGAATACAAGTACTTCATTATCTCTTTCATCATCAAAAAATAATATGTTTAGTTAATTGTAAGCATAAGAAATTAGAGAAATATGACTGATACAAATAGAGGGAAAATTGGCGTTATCATTGAAGAACACTTTGATGAAACAGAATATTTCCGCTTCAATCAATTCTTTACTGAAAATGGATATGAAGTAGAGTATATTTCCCATCTTTGGAATCAAGATAAACTTGTTTTTAAAGGAAACGACCACGAAGCAGAAGCTACAGTAACTGTTGAAATTAATAATATCGAATTAACGGATTACAAAGGCATTATCTTAATTGGTGGTTATGCAATGGATAGATTGCGCTTCCAACCTAATCCAAAACCAGGACAACCCAATCAAGCACCAGCCGTTCAGTTTCTCCGTAAAGCTGTAAAAGCAATGGATGCGGGCAGTTTAAAAATAGGTACTATTTGTCATAGTTTATGGTTATTTTGTGCTGACAAAGAACTTATGAAAGCTCGTAAAGTTACCTGCGCTCATAATATTATTTGTGATGTGGAAAATGCTGGAGGAATGATTATTTACGAAGGTGATGAAACTGCAGCAACTCATATTGATGGTGGCTTGATATCGGGTAAACATCCCGGGGTTGTAGAGGAATTTATGCAAGTATTTTTGCAAGAATTAGAGAAAAAAGAAAAGGTAGCAGTTAACAGTTAACAGTGAACTTGTAGGGTGCTGTTACGGCTCCTCGTATGTATTATTTGAGCTTAAATTTTTGATAATGCCGTAACGCACCATTCTAATAGCAGCACCATGATAGTATCATGACCCTTTTATCTTTTTTAGGAGTTAGGAATTAATAATAATATGGGTACTTCCTTAGATTTTACATTTTCCGATTTAATTGCTGGATACGTTACTTACTTTGATGAAACAAAGGATTCTTTTGGTTTAAAAACATCCGATGGTAGAGAATTTGATTGTAATTTGAGTCCGATGAGTTATGCAAAATTGCTGCAAAACTTGGATGAAGGTTACCCAGATGCTACGGGTTCAATGCGAGCCATGTTGTCTGAATCTGGACGCTATTTGTTCGCATATGGAGTCTTTTATCCCGATAGCTCTTTTTTTGATGCTAAATCAATAGTTTTTGTTGGTAGGCAAAAAGATAATTACATTTTTGAAAAACAAAATTGGTGGGTGGATCAAGTTCATTCTCTTGCTAATTTTTACTTAAAAGCTCAGTTTGGAGATGAGCAAATTAATTATCGTAATTATCGCACTTCAATCAGTTTATCTGGGGTGAAGTCAACCGTTAATTTCCGTCAAGAAACAGATACTATTTCCCGTTTAGTATATGGCTTTGCTACTTCTTATATGTTGACTGGGGAAGATAAATTTCTAGAAGCCGCTGAAAAGGGAACTGAATATCTACGGGAACATATGCGGTTCCTAGATTTAGATGAGGGTATCGTTTATTGGTATCACGGAATTGATGTACAGGGTGAACGAGAGCACAAAATCTTTGCTTCCGAATTTGGTGATGATTATGATGCAATTCCTGCTTACGAACAAATCTATGCCTTAGCTGGCCCCGTTCAAACCTACCGCGTAACTGGCGATCCGCGCATTATCCAGGATACTGAACTTACCATCAAGCTTTTTAATGATTTCTTTCTTGATAAAGGCGAACATGGCGGTTATTTCTCTCATCTCGATCCGGTAACTCTCGATCCTTTAAGCGATTCTCTAGGGAGGAATAAGGGAACTAAGAATTGGAACTCTGTGGGCGATCATGCTCCAGCCTATTTAATTAACCTGTGGTTGGCGACTGGAAAACAGGAATATGCTGATATGTTGGAGTACACCTTCGACACTATCGTCAAACGTTTTCCCGATTACGAAAATAGCCCCTTTGTACAAGAACGCTTTTTTGAAGATTGGTCTCATGATACCACCTGGGGATGGCAGCAAAATCGCGCTGTAGTAGGTCATAACCTGAAAATAGCCTGGAACTTAATGCGAATGTCTTCCCTGAAATCAAAAGGAGAATATGTCGATTTAGCAACAAAGATAGCCGAAATTATGCCTACATTCGGCAGCGATTCACAACGAGGTGGTTGGTACGATGTTGTGGAACGTATTTTAGACAAAGATCAAAAAGTTCATCGCTTTGTATGGCACGATCGCAAAGCTTGGTGGCAGCAGGAACAATGTATTTTAGCATACTTAATACTAAGTGGTATTATCGGAAAAAATGAGTATCAGCGTTTGGCAAGGGAAGCAGCAGCTTTTTATAATGCTTGGTTTCTGGATACTGAAGATGGTGGTGTTTATTACAACGTTCTTGCAAATGGTATTCCCTTCCTCGCTAGCGGAAATGAACGTGGTAAAGGAAGTCACGCCATGAGTGGATATCATTCCACAGAGTTGTGCTATCTGGCAGCGGTTTATACAAATTTATTAATTAACAAGCAGCCGATGGACTTTTACTTTAAACCGATGCCATCAGGATTTCCCGATGATATTATGCGCGTTTCTCCTGATATATTGCCAGCAGGTAGTATCAAAATTGCTGGAGTGGAAATAGACGGCGATCGCTATAGTAATTTTGATGCCGATAAATTAACTGTGAAATTACCCGATACAAAAGAAAGGGTAAAAGTCAAAGTGAAGATTGCACCAAAGTAATTGATAAAGCCAAAGCTTTTGATAACAAATTTTTCATCTAGTAAGACTAATAATCCAAAATCTAAAATCCAAAATCCAAAATTGAAATGACTAATAAACTGATGCCGGGGAAAAAGTTCCCAAATTAGAAGTAAATATCCTCAATGGTAAACTTTGGAAACTTGAGGAGGATACTTTTTCAAACTTAAAAATGATAGTTTTTTATCGCGGTTTACATTGTCCAATTTGTAGAAACTATATTGGAGAACTGGATAAAAAATTGGCGAATTTGCTCAACTTAATGTAGATGTTATTGCCATTAGCGGCGACACAGAAGAAAAAGCGAAAATGACAAAAGCAAGTTGGAGCTTAAAAGACCTTACAATCGCTTACAATCTCGCAGTTGAGTCTATGGAAAGTTGGGGACTTTATATTTCTCAAGGAGCCTTTTCAAGCGAACCAGCTATGTTTGACGAACCGGGTATTTTTTTAGTTAAAGAAGACAGAACTTTATTCTTTGCTGGAGTTAATAACGCACCTTTTGCTCGTCCTCCTTTAAACGATTTAATTTCAGGAATTAAATACGTTACAACTAATAAATATCCCGTCCGAGGAACAGTCTCAATATCTAATATGGATCGACAACTAACCACTAGCAAATAATAACTAACAACTAATACCTAATGACTATCAATACGAAAGAAGTTGCAGGTGTAAGTATTATAGAAATAGCAGATAACAATGTAGATTCAAGAACAGCACCTAAAATTCAACAAGAAATCTTTCCATTACTTGAATCAAACAGTAAAATCATAATAGATTTATCGGAAGTCTCTTATATGTCTAGTGCTGGTTTACGCATGTTGCTATCTTCCTATCGACAAGTAACAGCTAAAAATGGAAAACTGGTTGTAGTAGGTCTTTCAGAAGAGATTAAAGACACTATGACAATAACTGGATTTCTTGATTTTTTTAAACATTCTGAAAATGCTGCTACAGGTTTGGCATTGTTAATTGAAAAATAGTTAGTGGTTAGTGATTGGTGGTTAGTAGTTAGTAGGAGTTAGAAGTTTGTAACTTATAGTTAATATTTATTTAAGTTTTAACCTTTTACCTTTAATCTTTAACATAACTAAGTCGGTACAAATAAACTAACTATATTAAAGAATATAAATTTAGTTAAAAGCCTTGTTGCTACTCACTACTCACTATTCACTACTCCCTATTCCCTATTCCCAACCCCAATCTACTTAAATGTTGATAGACAGAATTGATATTCATCCAACCCACAGTAAAGATAATTTTAAATTACGTTGTGGAAAGCCGTTTCCTTTTGGTGCTACTTTAGTACCGGGAGGTGTAAATTTTTCAATATTTTCTCGTCATGCAACCTCTTGTACTTTAGTCTTATTTGAGAAACATGCCTCAGAACCTATGGTAGAAATTCCTTTCCCTAAAGAGTTTCGTATTGGTAATGTATATTCCATGGTTGTATTTGATTTAGACTATGAAAATATTGAATACGGCTACCGGATGGATGGACCAAATAATTTTGCTCAAGGTCATTGGTTTGATAATAGTAAAATACTCTTAGATCCTTATGCAAAAATTATTGGAGGTAGGGATATTTGGGGTGTAAAACCTGATTGGAATGATGTTTATCAACACCGTGCTAAAATAACATTTGAAGATTTTGATTGGGAAGACGATTGTCTTTTAGAAATCCCTTCAGAAGATTTGATTATCTACGAAATGCACGCTCGTAGTTTTACAAAACATCCTTCTTCTACTGTTAAACATCCGGGAACATTTGCAGGAATCCGCGAAAAAATTCCTTACCTCAAAGAATTAGGTATTAATGCTGTAGAATTAATGCCAATATTCGAGTTTGATGAATTTGAAAATTCTCGCCCTAACCCACAAACGGGAGAGATGCTGTTAAATTATTGGGGTTACAGTACAGTAGGCTTTTTTGCTCCTAAAGCGGGTTATGCGGCTACAGGTAAATTTGGGATGCAAGCAGATGAATTAAAAACCCTAGTCAAAGCATTGCATCAAAATGGTATAGAAATAATTTTAGATGTAGTCTTTAATCATACCGCTGAAGGAAACGAACAGGGGAATTATATTTCTTTCCGGGGAATTGATAATCAGACTTATTATATGCTGACACCGGAAGGTTATTATTATAACTTTAGTGGGTGCGGAAATACTCTTAACTGCAATAACCCGATTGTCAGGAATCTGGTTGTAGATTGCTTGCGTTACTGGGTAAGTGAATACCATATCGATGGTTTCCGATTTGACCTTGCTTCTATTCTGGGAAGAGATCCTTGGGGTGCTCCTTTATCAAATCCACCCTTGTTAGAGTCTTTGGCTTTCGATCCAATTTTGGCTAAATGTAAGTTGATTGCTGAAGCTTGGGATGCTGGCGGGTTGTATCAAGTCGGTTCATTTCCTAATTATGGACGTTGGGCAGAATGGAATGGAAAATATCGCGATAGTATGCGTAAATTCATCAAGGGTGATGGCAATGTAAAAGACATGGCACTGCGATTGCAAGGTTCGCCAGACTTGTATGCAGCATCCTGTCGTACTCCTTCGACATCAATTAATTTTATTACTGCTCACGATGGTTTTACTCTAGCTGACTTAGTTTCTTATAACCATAAGCATAACGAAGCCAATGGCGAGAATAATAATGATGGCGAAAAGGATAACGATAGTTGGAATTGTGGCGCAGAGGGATGGACTGAAAATCCCTCGATAAATAACTTACGACAGCGACAAATCCGCAATGCATTGGCGATTTTAATGGTTAGTCAGGGCGTACCTATGTTATTAATGGGTGATGAAATCGGACGCTCTAAAGGCGGTAACAACAATACCTATTGTCACGATAACGAACTTAATTGGCTAAATTGGACGCTGTTGAAAGATAATTCAGATTTATTTGAATTTGCCAAAAGGTGCATTGCTTTTCGTAAGGCTCACCCAATTTTGAGAAACCGCCATTTCTTGAATCAAGATAATCATGGTAACGGCTATCCAGAAATTAGCTGGCACGGTATCCAAGCATGGAATCCAGACTTTACGGATTATAGTCGAACCTTAGCCTTTATGCTTTGCGGTAAACAAGCCTCGGATATATCGGAGGATGATTACATTTATGTAGCGATGAATATGCACTGGGAAACTCATAGCTTTGAGATTCCTAGTTTACCCCCATCTATTCGGTGGCACGTATTTGTTAATACTGGAGTAACGCCTCCAGAAGATAGTTGGGAACCGGGATGCGAACCAAAAATTGATAATCAGCAGGAAATTATAGTAGGAGACCGATCGCTAGTAATTCTTGTAGGCAAATAGATGATTATCACTAACAACTAACAACTAATAGGAGATAAAATTATGGAATTTAAGGCACTATTGGAAACAACAGAAAAGATTGCAAAAATCACTTTATCTGGCGAACTAAATGCTTCTACAGCATCAACATTTAAGACAGAGGTTGAGAAAGCTGCTGCAATCAATCCACAACGTCTAGTTCTTGTTATGACAGATTTAGAATATATGGCTAGTGCTGGTTTACGAGTTCTAATTTTTGCCAAACAAAAAATGGGTACGAATGTTGATATTTATGTCATTAGTCCCCAAGAAATGGTGATGGATACTATCAAGAAAACAGGTTTTCATCATAGTGTCGCAATCATGGATGATTATGATGCTGCAAAGATAGAAAATTAACTAAATACTTGAAACATCATTGGAAATAGCTAGATTAATTATAAAATTGTAATTAATTTAGTTTTGATCTGAATACATTTCTATTGGCAATATCAAATCTCAAACCTCAATGAATTCTTTAAGAGTATCTGGCGAACTCGAATCTTTAGAACAACTATCTAACTATATAATTACAGCAGCCAAAAAAGCTAATTTAGATAAAAAAGCTACTTATAAATTACGTTTAGCTGTGGATGAAATCGCAACTAATATTGTTATTCATGGTTATGAGGAAGCAGGTATTCAAGGAGATATAGTATGTCAAGCAGAATTGAACGAGAAAACCTTAAGTATTTATCTCGAAGATACGGGTTCGGAATATGACGCAACACAAGAAGAACAACCTCTGGATTTATATAAACCTCTGGTAGAACGACATATTGGTGGTTTAGGAGTATATTTAGCAATTAGTGGAGTTGATAAATATATTTACGAACGTCTGGGAAACGTTAATCGCAATATTTTTGTAGTAAATTTAAAATAAAGTTATATTTATTTTTTATATAATTTTTATTGATAATTATAGTTCTTTTTTAATCTTATAAAAAAGTATATTGATAAATATTGTATAAGCTAATAAATTAAAGAGAGTTATATTAGCTATAAATAAAATAATATTTCATGTCATTAAGATTATTCAAACTCAGAAAATCTCGTCTGTCCTTAGTTGTTGTATCTGTCGCTTTCATTAGTATTTTTATCATCGAAGTAATTATTCTGATTCCTTCTATTAATAGAAGAAAAAAAGAACTTCTGACTCAAATAGAAGAAATCACAGAAGGAAAAGTTTCTGTATTAACAGAAATTACTTCACCTGGTGTCACAGAAGAAACAGATGAAGAAATTTATCAACAATTATCTAATTTAGTTAAGCTAAAAAAAATTCAGTTAACTGACAAACTCAAACATGTAATTGTTGGAGGTTCATTTTACACTTCTGAAGGAAAATTGATTGGAAGTTTTGGAGAAAAACCAGAACTTTCAGTTTCAGATATCAAACGTAATCCCAAGAAAACCTTTCGCAATCAAGATGGTTCCAGATATGATGCAGCTTGGATGCCTTCCCAAATGGGAAGAAATACTTTCCTAATTATTCGTCATGATATTTCTTCCCTACAACCAGAATTAAACGCTTATATTTTACGAATTGCTGGTTTAGTCGTACTGATTTCAATATTTGTTACATTTGGTGTATGGATTGCATTAGAACCAATTGTAATTCGTCCTATTCTTTGCTTGAGAAATGACTTAATAAAAGCGGGTGAAGCAATTAGTCAAGATAAACCAACACCCGATTTTGGTTCCGCTTTGATAAAACGTAAAGATGAGTTAGGTGACGTAATTACAGCCTTTGATACTATGTATCATCAAATTAGTAAGGCTTATGAGCAACGAAAACGTGCCGAAGCTGCTTTACAAGTGAGTTTAACAGAAGTTGAAAATTATTCACAAGCCCTTAATAGCGAATTAGAAAAAGGGCGACAAATGCAGCTTAATTTTTTGCCTCCTGAGGAAACATTTAAAAGCTTTTCCGAACAATTTGGATGGGAAATCGCCTCTTTTTTCAAACCTGCTCGACAAGTAGCCGGAGATTTTTACGATATATTTGAACTGAGTCATGATAGCGTCGGATTTGTCATTGCTGATGTATGCGATAAAGGTGTGGGAGCAGCTCTTTTTATGGCTCTCTTCCGTAGCTTAATTCGTATTTTTTCTACTCAAATCCAACTGCGGGGACAAGCTTCACTGATTTTAGAAAAAAACTTACCTCAATCAGGCTGGATTGGTGAATCGCCATTAACAAACTTGGCTCATCTTAATGCATTGCAAGCTGTTTCCTTAACTAATGAATATGTCGCTAAGTTTCACGGCGAACTCGGCATGTTTGCCACTTTATTTTTTGGAGTCTTAGAACCCACTACAGGACTTTTAACATATATTAATGGTGGACATGAACCACTATTTATCATTTCTGGTGATGGTAAAGTAAAACACCATCTTGAATCAACTGCACCCGCTGTGGGTATGCTACCTTCGATGAATTTTCCCATGTGTCAAATTTACTTACAACCAGGAGAGATTCTTATTGGTTATACCGATGGTGTTACTGAGGCTCGCGATTCTAATGGTAAATTCTTCACTGATAAAAGACTTATCTCTCTTTTAGAACAACCGATAAATTCTGCTCAACTTCTATTAGATAAAATCACTACATCTATACAAGAACATACTAGCAATGCGGAACAATTTGACGATATTACAATACTGGCATTGCGACAAAAAATTTAGCAAAAATTAATCCCCCACCCAACATCCTCAAAGAATTTATCGCGTTGCTGCAATTTTCTATGAAATATATAAGGTTACATATTGTAATATCTATTGACCGATGTTTCAAACAATATGAGATTGCGGCTTCATATTTTTATTCACCAACGCCGAATTTCTTCTTATGGGTACCCGTCAAATTCGACCATCTTCAAAATATAAAATAGCAATACTATAAGCACATTCCATCAAAGATTAAAATATTTGTAAAATTAAAATTTAATATTTTTTTAATAATTAAATTTAATATAAATATTTTTGATTATTTTTATCGAAATTTTGATTGTCAAGGGTTCCCTTAAAAGTTTTTTTAGAAGAAAAAACTTTTAAGGGTGCCCGTCAAGTATCTGGGGGTATAACTTAAAAAATTAACCACTACCGGGTTAGTTGTTACTCCTTTCTCAATTTAAGATTATCGGCGTTGAGTGAGGGGGTAGAGGGGAAGAAATTTTATCGGAAATCTGAGAGCGGAACGGGAGTAATTGGCTCATTTTAAGAAGCGAAATAGTTCAGTATATCTGATGCTATTCTCTTTAATAATTAAAAAAAATAATCTAAAATGGCATTTTTTGGGAAATATTCACGAATATAGCTTATTCTTCAAAGTTGTGAATTCAGTATTTAGTTATCAATAATATACTTTAAAATAAGTGTTAATACATAAGTGATGAATTTGTTTTGAACTCGGATAACTACTTATATATAAGTGATTAAACAGACATAATCTTAACCTGTTATTTACCTTCATGAAATGGGCATATTGATTAATAGAACTCAGTTTTAAAATCAAGATTAATCAATATGTTAGCAGCAGATTTAACCATTACTCTTCCTGGCTACCGTCTAATGGAAGAACTTTATCGTGGTTCCAGAACGGTTGTATATCGAGCTTTACAAGAGATATCAGGGAAGGAATCGCATCCAGTGGTGGTTAAACTGTTGCAGCAAGAATATCCTAGTTTTAGGGAACTTTTGCTATTTCGCAATCAATATACGATTGCTAAAAACTTAGATTTTCCGGGAATCGTTCGTCCCTACACTCTCGAACCTTACCGTAACAGTTATGCCTTGGTTATGGAAGATTTTGGTGGGGTTTCGCTACGTGAATATGTTATGAAAGCCCATGATTGGCGTGGCTCTCTAGATATCTTCAAGGATGAAGGCTACGACGGTTGGGGCTCAACTGCCTTTGGGGAGCTAAGCGTAAGAGTAACCTTTCTTATTGAATTGCTATCAATTCTGTTACAAATTACCGATATCCTCCACTATCTCTACCAAAACCGGGTTATCCACAAAGATATAAAACCCGCCAATATCCTGATTAATCCAGAAACAAAACAAGTTAAACTGATTGATTTTAGTATCGCTTCATTACTTACCCAAGAAATCCAAGAAATCAAAAATCCTAATTGCTTAGAAGGAAGCCTCCCTTATATTTCCCCGGAGCAAACTGGAAGAATGAATCGAGGAATTGACTACCGCAGCGATTATTATTCTCTGGGAGTAACATTTTATGAATTACTCACCGGGCGATTACCATTTACCTCTAACGAGCCCATGGAGTTGGTACATTGTCATTTGGCTAAAAAGCCTCGATTTTTGGGTAAGAGTCAAGGGATTCCCAAGATTATTGGTGATATCGTTATGAAGTTGATGGCAAAAAACGCCGAAGATAGATATCAAAGTGCCTTGGGGTTAAAGCACGATTTAGAAATTTGTTTAGCGAAAATCAAAAATACTGGAAAAATTGCATCTTTTGAAATTGGTAAGCGAGATATTTGCAGCCAATTTACCATCTCCGAAAAACTTTATGGTAGAGAAACTGAGATTAAAACACTATTAGAAGCATTTAACCGAGTTGCTGGCATAGAAAATAACTCCACTGAGGGCAGCGAATTAATGTTAGTCGCTGGTTTTTCTGGTGTTGGGAAAACTGCGGTAGTGAATGAAATTCACAAACCTATAGTCAAACAACGTGGTTATTTCATCAAAGGTAAATTTGACCAATTTAACCGCAATATTCCTTTTTCAGCTTTTGTGCAAGCATTTCGGAATTTGATGGGGCAATTATTGAGTGAAAGTGATACTCAATTGTCAAATTGGAAAAGAAATATTCTAGAGGCTCTAGGAAATAGCGCACAAGTAATTATTGATGTTATTCCCGAATTAGAGCAAATTATCGGCAAACAAGCACCTGCAGTGGAATTATCGGGTACTGCGGCACAGAATCGCTTTAATTTATTATTTCAGAAATTTATCCAAGTTTTTACCACCAAAGAACATCCTTTAGTCATATTTTTAGATGATTTACAGTGGGCAGACGCGGCATCTTTGAAATTGATGCAGTTGCTCATGGGTGAGTCGCAAACAGGGTATTTACTAACGATTGGTGCTTACCGCGATAACGAAGTATCTTCGTCTCATCCGTTAATGTTGATGTTAGACGATGTGTCCAAAACTGGGGCAGTAATTAATCAAATTACCCTAAAACCCTTGAGTAAAGCGAGTTTAACTCAACTAGTCGCCGATACCCTTTCCTGTTCCACACAAATAGCACAGCCATTAACTGATATTATCCATCAAAAAACCCAAGGAAACCCGTTTTTTGCAACTCAGTTTCTCAAAGCATTGCATCAAGATGGGTTGATTTACTTTGACACCGCTCAATCCTCGACTCACCTTTCATCTTGGCAATGTGATATTACCAAAGTTCGCGACTCTACCCTCACTTCGGATGTTGTCGAATTGATGACAACTCAGTTGCAGAAACTTCCTACAGCAACTCAGGATATTTTGAAGTTGGCTGCTTGTATTGGTAATAAATTTGACTTATCAACCTTGGCAATTGTATCAGAAAAATCAGAAGCTGATGCGGCGAATGCTTTGTGGAAAGCCTTACAAGAAGGATTAATTCTGCCCCAAAGTGAGGTGTATAAGTTTTTTGTTAATGATGATGAACAATCGGTCGATACTAGTAATTTTACTCATGAAATTGAAAATGTGGGGTATCGCTTTCTGCATGACAGAGTGCAACAAGCAGCTTATTCTTTAATCCCCGAAGAGCAAAAACAAAGAACTCATTACCACATCGGACAACTGCTGCTGCAAAAGATACCCCTAGAAGCTAGAGAAGACAGTATTTTTGAACTAGTTAATCAATTAAACTATGGAACTACTTTAATTAGCGAACAAACCGAGCGCGACGAATTAGCCCAACTGAATCTCATTGCTGCTCGCAGAGCTAGAGTCGCTACCGCTTATCAAGCAGGGCGGGAGTATGCCAACACGGGATTATCTTTGCTGGGAGAAAATGCTTGGCAGCGGCAATATGAAATGAGTCTAGAGTTTCATGAGAATGGGGCGGAATTAGCTTCGCTTTCCGGTGACTTTGAGGCGATGGAACAATTTATTGAAACAGTCATCGCCCATGCAAACTCATTTCTAGAAAAGGTGAATGTTTACCGAATTAGAATTCAATCAAATGTCTCCCAGAATAAATTTACCGAAGCCATTACCATTGCCCAACAACTTTTACAAAATTTGGGTGTCACCTTTCCTGAAGCTGCCACACCCGAAGATATTCAACAAGCAATTGCTGAGATTAGCGAAGCGATTGGGGAGAGGGAAATTGAAGATTTGGCTAACCTGCCAATAATGACAGATGGGGAAAAAATTGCCATTGTTCAGATTGCTAGTAGCATCATCCCAGCCGCTTACATGTCTGGATCTTCCTTGTTTCCATTACTTATCGCCTTGTCAGTCAAACTATCGATTCAATATGGGAATACCGAAGCTTCAGCCCTTGCTTACGTCACCTATGGCATCATTGCTTGTAATATGATGCAAGATGTGGATGCAGGGGTAAAGTTTGGTCAATTAGCACTTGAAGTTGTCTCCCAACTGGATGCCAAAGCTGTCAAACCAAATATAGTAAATGTGTTGGGAAACTTTATCTTACATCGCAAATCCCACATCAGGGACACACTACCGCTCATACAAGAGGGGTATGTGGCAGCGCTAGAAGTCGGAAACTTGGAATTCGTAGGATATATTGCCCACTGTTTTTGTTTGAATTCTTTTTGGTGCTCCCAGCCTCTAGGAAGTTTGGAGCAAGAGACTCGTACCTACTGTAATGCTTTGGTGCAATTGAATCAGGTGACAACAGCTAATTACTGTCGAATCTATTGGCAACCGATTTTAAATTTGTTGGGGATTGGGGAGCATCCGAGTGTTTTGTCTGGGGAAGCCCTCCAAGAAGTAGAATTTCTGCCTCGACTACTCGAAGCCCATGACTTGTATGGGCTATATGTGTTCTATTCATATAAGCTGATGCTTTGCTACTTGTTTGGGGATATTGAATCAGCTCAAAACCATGCAGTTGAGGTGAGGCGCTATTTAATTACTTCTCCTGGATTAATTGTTGAACCTGCATTTTATTTCTATGATTCTTTAATTGCGATCGCAGCTTTGAATTCCCAATCTCCGGAGATAGCAGATACACTCCAACAGGTGGAACAAAACCAGACGCAACTGCAACAATGGGCAAAATATGCCCCCATGAATCACCAACATAAAGTAGATTTGGTAGAAGCCGAAAAATGCCGAGTCTTAGAGGGGCAAGCACAAGCTATTGAGCTATACGAAAAAGCTATTTCTGGAGCCAAAGCCAACGGATATACCCAAGAAGAAGCCCTCGCTAACGAACTGGTTGCCAAATTTTACCTCGACTGGGGTAAAGAAAAAGCAGCGATTGGTTATATGCAAGAAGCATACTACTGCTACGCCCGTTGGGGAGCAAAAGCAAAAATCGACGATTTAGAAAAACGCTATCCCCAGCTACTTACACCAATTTTACAAACACCAAAACATGACTTTCAAATCAACGAAACTTATATTCAAAGTGTTGATAAATCTTCTCTTATAAATCAAACCATCCAAACTCATTCTAGTCGCAGCATTTCCCAAGCCCTCGATTTCGCCTGCATTGTTAAAGCCTCACAAGCCCTATCAGGTGAAATTCAATTAGAAGAATTAATTGCCAAGTTAATGCAAGTAGTAATGGAAAATGCTGGAGCAAAAAAAGCTGCTTTACTATTGCTCAAAGACGATACCTTGATGCTCGAAGCCCTGGCTACTATCAGTGGAGGTGTAAAACTGCTAAATTTACCATGTTCCGACAGCAAAGACATCCCCAATACGATAGTTAACTACACCAAACGTACTTTAAAAAAAGTTATCTTAGATGATGCCACAGCGCAAAATGATTTTATCGCCGACTCCTACATAATGCAGCAACAACCCAAAAGTTTGCTGTGTATGCCGATTTTAAATCAAGGTAAATTTATCGGGTTGTTATATCTCGAAAATAAATTAACCATTGGTGCATTTACACGCTCCCGTGTAGACATTCTAAATTTACTCACAGCCCAAGCTGCTATTTCCTTGGAAAATGCCCAGCTTTACGGCAAACTAGAAGGCTATTCCCATACCTTGGAGCAAAAAGTCGAAGAGCGTACCCTTCTATTAACAGAAAAAGCAACTCAGTTAGAATTAACCTTGCAAGAATTGCAATTCACTCAAGCCCAACTGATTCAAGCCGAAAAAATGTCTGGTTTAGGACAACTGGTTGCTGGTATCGCTCACGAAATCAATAATCCAATTAGCTTTATTTACGGTAATCTCACCCCAGCGAACGATTACGTAGAATCATTAATTGAGTTGATTAATTTATATCAAAAGTTTTATCCTCAATCTCCACCGGAAATTGAAGATAAACTTGCTGATATGGATTTCGATTTTCTGATTGCTGACTTGCCAAAAATACTTGATTCAATGAATGTAGGTGCACAACGCATTCGTGAAATTGTCTTGTCATTGCGGAATTTCTCTCGCTTAGATGAATCCGAAATGAAACCCGTAGATATTCACTCCGGCATTGATAGCACTCTTTTAATGTTGCAGCATCAACTAACTTCAAATGATATATATCCACCAATTGAAGTAATTAAAGAATACGGCAAGCTTCCAAAAGTTAGCTGCTATGCTTCTGAATTAAATCAAGTATTTATTAATATTATCGGTAATGCCATAGATGCTTTGCGACAAAAACCGAAAAATAGCGAGAAAGAAGACAAACCAAAAATAAGCATTCACACCTCACTCAAGAACGATCGCAACGTGCTAATTACCATCGCTGATAATGGTATTGGTATAAGTAAGTCGGTTTTAAACAAAATATTCGACCCATTTTTCACCACGAAGCCCGTTGGTAGCGGTACCGGTTTAGGATTATCAACTAGCTATTCGATTGTGGTTAAAAAACATGGCGGTAAGTTAAGTTGCCGCACTACCGATTCACAGGAGACAGAGTTTCTGATTGAGCTACCCCTTAAATCATGATTATTCGTCTTTCTTATTAAATATGTCGGGAGATGGGGGGAGGGGGTAGAGGGGGTAGAGGGGGTAGAAAAATAATATACCCGTCAGAATTAATGGGACAGACCACTAGTAGTTCACCACATAAGTTATGAGGGGTTTGTAGTAGCGCTTCAGCGCACGCGGATTTCAGATGCGCTGAAGCGCTACTACGAACGAATCTTCCTTTACCCCTCAAAATTAATGTGGTGGAGTACTAGTACTTTGTCCCATTAAATATGATGGGTAGGAACAAGCACGGGGAGCAGAAATTTTTTGTTTTTACCGTGCACCCCTCAAAACTTCAATTTTGTATTGCATACAACGGAAGTAATGTATATATAAATACATTACTTTAGGCAAGTCGCGATACCGCACTCTGAAAACACCTGTATAACAAATTGCCCAAAACGGAACCCAAAAAGTGAGAATCGAGACTTTTGTAAAAATTGAAAAAATAAAACATTTTTTTAAAACAATTTGTACATTTATTAATTTTTATGTAACATAGAGGACTAAAGGGTCAATTATAAAGAAGAAATAAAGATTAAGAGATTTTCAAATGTAATAGTTTATAATCTCGAGTCTAATATTTTGTTCGTGGAAGATGCCGATAGTACAGCAATTCCCACAATTCAAACTAATGCAAAATAGTCTTGGCTTTTTATATCTACTTCATAAATGACTCTTTATTTCCCTAGCGACTAAGAAAATTATCGATATTATAGAAAAAACTTGGATTTCGGCTTTATTTCATTACACCCGCAAAAAAAGCTAGATTGACGTTAAAACTCTATAACTTTGAAAAACTCAAGCCCTTCAATCAATAGTAGGATTTGGGAGGAACAAAATTCTGTATCAATTGATTATCTCGTTCAATCTGCGCCTATTCCTAAAAGTGTTAATTTCAGAGTTTTCTAATAGTCCACCAAGGTAACAAAGCTTGGGTGATTATATGCCCGACTATTCACTACTATCTACTCACTAACCTCACCCGGCGATATTGATTTGGCGGAATACTATGACTCTGACAATAACCAGGCTGATTTTAGATTAATTCTTGCAAACATATAGGATAACATTGCAATTATGACTGAATTATTTGATGCATCTCAATTTGCAGCACGTTTAACTGATGTCTGCATTGAAGAACTGCATGCGACTCACACTCCCCTCATTCCTCAGTCTGACACCCATCCTGAATTGATTGAGACACCCTCAAAAAAGATTATAGTTGCCGAAGCGATTGTCAAAATGCTCGAGCAAATGGGAGTGAAGCATGCTTTTGGAGTTTCAGGAGGAGCGATCGCCCGTTTATGGCACAGCTTGGAACATAGTTCTATTCAAGTGATTCACTGTCGCCACGAATCAGGAGCCGGTTTTGCTGCCACCGAAGCCTACTTTGCGAGCGATCGCCCTACGATAGTTTTTACCACTGCTGGGCCTGGTATTACCAATGCCTTAACCGGGTTACTAGCAGCTCGCTGGGAAGGTGCAAAGGTGATTCTTTTATCGGGTATAACCTCTGCAGCCCAACATGGACGTTGGGCGCTTCAGGAAACGAGTGGTTATACCATGCCCTATGCAGATATTTTTACTTCAGGGAAAGTGTTTGATTATGCAACGACTCTTGACTGTCGCGAACAACTCCCAGAGATTGCTCGGAGGTTAGCCTTAGGTATAACACAACCGGGTAGCTTTGTTGCTCATGTGGGTATTTCAACCGCAGTTCAGAGCAGTTCGCTGGAGAATCCATTGGCACAAGCTTCTTTATCTCAGGCATTAGCTACAGCGAGTGAAGAGACTGTGGCGGAATGCGCCTCCCGCCTCTCTGAAGCTCCCTTTGCTATTTGGGTTGGCTTTGGCGCACGGAAAGCAGCAGCAAGCATTCGCGAACTGGCTGAGCGAACTGGTGCTGCAGTAATGTGTTCGCCTCGTGGCAAGGGCATTTTTCCTGAAAATCATCTTCAGTTTGTCGGTGTTACAGGCTTTGCAGGGCATGAATCTGTTCTGCAATACATGCAAGAACAGCCTCCTCTACGCACATTAGTGCTGGGAAGCCGCTTGGGTGAGTTCACATCATTTTGGAATTCTGCACTGGTTCCTACTGGTGGCTTTATTCATGTGGATATCGACCCAAAAGTACCGGGAACTGCCTATCCTGATGCTGAAACTTTCGCCATTCAGTCCGATGTTGGAGCATTTGTCAGAGGGCTGCTGAAGTATTTCCCAGAACATCCAGAGCATTTATCAAAAATAGACTTGCCTCGACCAGAATGTAAGGTAATTACTCCCAAAATAGAAGGTTTGATTCGACCAGATGTACTCATGAATGCAATTCAACGAGTGATTGTTGAAAAAAGTGATGCCATTGTCATGGCTGAGGGTGGAAACTCATTTGCTTGGGCTATTAATCGATTGCGCTTTCTTCAGCCAGAGCGCTATCGGATCAGTACCGGATTTGGTAGCATGGGGCATTTCACCACAGGTGTTGTGGGTGCGGCATTAGCATATAGTCATAAGGCTATTGCCATTGTTGGAGATGGCTCTATGTTGATGAACAATGAAGTCAGCACTGCTGTGAGATATGAGATTCCTGCGGTTTGGATTGTGCTCAATGATGCGTCTTACAATATGTGCGATCAAGGAGTGTCACTATTAGGATTAGAAGGAATAGATACAAAAATTCCTCAAACAGATTTTGCTCAACTTGCCCGCAGTATGGGTGCTGAAGGTATCCGTGTTGAACGAGAATCTGATATCCAGGCAGCCCTTGAGAAAGCGATGAACTCAAAGAAGCCTTTTGTGGTTGATGTGGTCATCGATCCATCTCAAATAGCACCGATTGGTAGTCGAATTCAGAGTCTTAATATGCAAGGGGCTCAAAGCTGACTGAATGCCAAGAAGCTCGAAATTGAAAGGAGATTAATTATGACGGATCGAGGGGTAGGAATTCAAGCGATCGCAGTTAGTTTTCCGAGCATCCGACGAACCAATGATTATTACCGAGAAAAATATCCTGAGTTGCTAGAAAAATCCGAACAAAAAGGCTTAGCACGATTCTTTTCACCGAGCAGCTCCGCACCTAGCAATGTCTTTGAAGAAGAGATGATACCTTATCTGTCAGATCCTTTTCGCGGCACAGTTGATCGATGGGTTTTGGGTGAAGGAGAGTCGTCACTAACCCTAGAGTATCAGGCGGCAACTGAAGCATTAACTGCGGCACAACTTGCGATAGCAGAAGTCGATCTAATGCTGGTAGCTTCCGTATGGCCCGAGCAAATCATCTTAGGTAATGCGACATTTCTCGCGAATCGACTGGGTTTCAAAGGAGCCGCATGGAACATCAACGGTGGAACTGGTAGTACCCCAGTAGCATTGCAAACAGCCTGTGCTTTAGTGCAAACCGGACAATATCGTCGGGTATTAGTCGTAGTTTCCTCTACATATGCTCACTTCTTCGATGAAACGGATACTATTTCTTGGTCATTGAGTGATGGATCTGGTGCTTTTGTAGTCAGTTTGCTTGAATCTTCCCAAGGTATTCTTGGCACCAAGGTTGTTCATACAGGGGAGATAGATGTTGTTTCTGCTAAGCCCGTTAAAGATTCTCACGGAAACCCACAAGTGCGTATGCGGATATCAAATGAGGCTAATAAACTTGCGAATGTAGCGAGTGCTGAATTGCTCAAAACTTGCTGTGAAGGAGCCGCAGAGGCTGCCGGAGTCTCCTTAGATCAAATAGACTTTTTTCTTTTTCATACGCTTAGTGCTTGGTTTGCCAGGTTTGGGGCACGGGTTTTGGGTATTAGTTGCGATCGCACAATCAACCTCTATCCTCACTATGCCAATTGTGGTCCTGTTTTGACTGTAGCTAATCTCTATTATGCTGCCCAACTTGAAAAAATCAAAGAAAATGATTTGGTATTAGTTTATGGCATGGGTGGAGCAGGCGTTGCAGCAGCAAATGTGATGCGTTGGGGTAAAGTGGCATTGGGATCTAATCCTTTGCCCGGTATCAACTAGTACTCTAATAAGCTAACATTGCCGGGTGGAGGAAAGAGGGGGGATGGGGAGATGGGGAGATGGGGGGAAAATAACTTTTTCTTCTCATTAACCTCTAAATATGGGTTGAATTCCTCCCCACCCTCATAGGGTGCAAGATACCTGAAGGCAAATCCCCATCCCAATTGTAGCCTTCTTCCTTCGTTTTAAGGCTGTGAAAGAGGGGTAACAGGCTGACAACAGTTGAGAAGGGGGTGATTAGCTAAATGATCTAATTCTTCCGATTTTAGTAAACTTGTCCAATCTGCCAATAGTGCAGCATCTTTGGGTTTAGTAAGACGGAGTTGTGCCAAATTTTCAAGGGAATTGTGCCAAATGCCGTTTTCCGCGAAAAGTAATGCTTGTTGTAAAGGTGTTGCTTGCTCCAGACGCTCTTTAAGAGTAGAGCTTGGGTTAACTCGCTCGATCCATCCATCAACTGCCTGTAATTGTGGTGCTTGTTGTGGGTTGCATTTGACTCTTACTTTCAAAAACCAATGGTAAAGTTTTTGGTGTTTTGTTTTACTAATTTTTAGTGGCTCAGTGGCTTTGTTTGTGGAAACACTGATAATACCGGGCATTTCTGGTTTATTTACAAGAGTTCTGTATATTGTTTTAGTCGGTTTTTGGGAAGTATCTTTGATGACAAATTCCATTTCCGTAATAGATGATTTGTCATAAGGAACAAAAAACCAAAAAGTAGGATAATCATCAGTTGTTAAACCCCAAATTTTCCTGACTGGAATTTTTTCTCCTCCTTCCAAATTAATAGTTTGCTCGTAGTCGGGAACCAATGCCATCACCGATTCTGTACCATTACCACATCCCCTACTAGCTGCTTGTCCCCTGTTTCCTGCGGCACTGCGATCGGGTGGTGGTGGTGGTGGAGTAAAGTTGATCGAGCTACTGCTTGAGGTAATTGGTTCTGCTTTTATTGGTGATATATAAGCGATATTACTTAAAATAGTTGTGACTAAAGCAGCAGTTAATTGGATTTTTTGCCAATGGTTTTTTATCATGTGAATGGTGAGTGGTGAATAGTGAGTAAGGACTAAGGAGTAATAAGTAATAAGTAATGAGTAATAAGTAATAAGTAATGAGTAATAAGTAATAAGTAATAGGTAATAAAGAATTATGATAGCTCTGGGTTATATAGTAAGTAATTAGCCGGATTTGAGATGAGTAGTTATTAGCGCTCAAAAGATCTGAGAAAACCCTCCCACACTTACCCCAGGGCAAACGCCGAACTGTCATTAATTCGGCTATATTGTCAATAAAGTC
>ERZ1740059.424-NODE-424-length-22509-cov-5.966955_pt1 | contig 22509 bp, 29 predicted proteins | sample MGYA00581744_ERZ1740059 | MGnify/ENA primary metagenome ERZ1740059 (study PRJEB43018, sample SAMN04849738) | marine metagenome | isolation source: floating plastic debris | place: Pacific Ocean | collected 2008-08-28 | study: EMG produced TPA metagenomics assembly... | reverse complement strand
GGTCCGGTGGGCCTGCGCATCTGGGCGGACGCGCTGGTGCCGCCGCTGGAAATACGCAACACGCTGCGGCTTTGGAGATTTTATCGGAATTCATTTGACCGAGGCCATGTTTGATACCGTCGTCCCTGTCTCGGGCGGGTTATGACGTGATCACAGAAAAGGCCGCGCATTTCGATGCACGGCCTTCTATATTTTGTGGACGAACGGTTTAGGTTTCGTCGCTGTTCTCGTCGCTTTCCGGAAGCACCTCTTCGACGCTTTCCGCCAGGTCTGCGTCTTCCGCAGCGGCAGATCCGATGTCTTCAAACAGCTCGGCAATTTCGAAATCAGCGGCTTCTTCTTCTTCGGCTGCCAGTTCTTGAATGGTCTTGCCAGACGCCTGCAGTTCGGCTTCTTCCAAGGATCGTGCGACGTTCAATGTGATTGTCGCCTCGACCTCTGGATGCAGGGAGATTGAGACGGAATGAAGGCCGAGTTCTTTGATCGGACCAGTCAGCGCCACCTGCTTGCGATCAAGGCTGAATCCCGCCTCGGTCGCGGCATCTGCGGCATCGCGTGTTGTGACGGATCCGTAGAGCGCGCCAGAATCAGAGGCCTGACGAATGACAACGAACTGTTCGCCGTCAAGTTTGCCCGCCAGAGATTCGGCCTCCGTCTTGGTTTCGAGATTGCGTGCTTCCAGCTGCGCTTTCTGGGCCTCAAACTGCGCGATGTTGTGGGCAGACGCCGAGAGCGAATTTATCTGCGGGAGGAGATAGTAGCGAGCATAGCCGGGCTTCACATCCACGACTTCGCCCATCTGGCCCAGCTTGGCCACGCGTTCAAGTAGGATAACTTGCATCAGCTTTCTCCTTACTTCACAGCATAGGGCAAAAGAGCCAGGAAACGTGCGCGTTTGATCGCACGGGCCAGCTCACGTTGCTTTTTCGCAGAGACAGCGGTGATACGGCTCGGCACGATTTTACCACGCTCTGAGATGTATCGCTGCAAAAGCTTGGTGTCTTTGTAATCAATCGCCGGAGCATTGTCGCCCGAGAAGGGGCAGACCTTGCGGCGGCGGAAAAATGGTTTTGCGGCCATGGTTTAGTCCTTTCCTACGAGCTGATCAGCGACGCTCGCGGCGGTCACCGCGATCATCTTTTTTCTGCATTTGGACTGACGGACCTTCTTCGTGCTCATCGACCTTGATCGTCAACACGCGCATCACATCGTCATGCAGGCGCATCAGGCGCTCCATTTCCTGAATGGCAGGTGCCGGGGCATCCGTTTTCAGAAAGGCGTAATGCCCTTTGCGGTTTTTGTTGATCTTGTAGGCCATCGTCTTGATGCCCCAATACTCGCTTTCGACGATCTTGCCGCCATTGTCAGCGAGGACTGCGCCAAAATGTTCAACGAGACCTTCAGCTTGCGTGTTGGACAAGTCCTGACGCGAGATAAAAACATGCTCATAAAGCGGCATGTGTGCTCCACTTCTATCCAGGCGCATTTCAAAGGCGGGCCATTTGCCTTTCGCAACCCGTCCACGAGAGACTGCGCGGTTCAATAAATGAGCGAAAGGAAGCTGGCGTATACGACGCTTGGCTCACTTTGGCAAGGCGTCTGCGAGAGTCGCTGAATTGTCAGTCTGATGCCCAACGACCGCCCTTATTTTGCGGCTTGATTGTATCCAACGATCATCTTTCAATTGGGACCGCGTAAATGTCCGATTTGACTGCAAGCGCAGACCATCTGCGCCAAGCCGCCCACCGCGCAAAAATGCGCCAGTCGGCTGAGATGCCAGGCCTTGCGGCATGCACGCTCTGGCACGGTTTCTGTTTTTGCATCGGGGCCGCTTTGTTTGTGACGGCCGTCGGGCTTTGGGCTTTTGCCTCTGCGGATGCTGCAGCGACTATTGTGAAGCTTGGGGCAACCATCGCGTTTCTTGGCGGTTCCGCTGTTTTTGTGCTGATGGCTATTGCACCTCAGGATATGTACCATCTGGAGTTTGACGCAAACGCGCAAGTCTTTCGGGTGCTGGAAAGAGATGAGACGGGTGGCTCTTACGTGCTGGAAACCCATGCGCTTGGGGATATGGAGAAACTGCGCTTTGACGCGGGTGCATTGCGCGCGTGGGATGCAGAGGGCTCCACGCTGATGGCGGTGCCCATGCAGGCACACTCAGCACGACGGGTCCTGAAAGCGGTTCTGGCCATCGCATAAACGCGCAAACCTGAAAAGTAAGATCAGCTCCTGTTTCTTTTCACACACAATCTGTTGAGGGGTGATCAATTGATCGGGTCTGTCCGGTGTCTACCTTTGCATCATCACTTTATTGTCTGAAAAGGAGCACCCCAATGAAATCTCTTTCCATCGCCGCAGCGCTGCTGATGTCTGCCGGTGCAGCGATCGCTGCGCCTGAAAGATATACGCTTGATGCAAGCCACAGCCAAATCGTGTTCTCATATGAGCACCTGGGCTTTTCCACCACTTACGGGATGTTCTCTGGCTTTGAAGGAGAGATCATGTTTGATCAGGGTGATCCCACGAATTCCTCCGTCACAGTGTCCATGCCGGCGCGGGCGATGCTGACCGGTTGGGAAGGGCGCTTTGAGCATTTTATGGGTGATGACTTCTTCGGTGCCGATGACGCAGAGCTGATCACTTTTGCCTCGACGTCCATTGACGTCACAGGGGACAACACCGCAAAAATCACTGGCGATCTGACGGTGAATGAAGTGACCAAAGAGGTGGTTCTCGACGCCAAAATGAACAACGCGGGTCAGAACCCGATGTCGGGCAAGGCCTGGGCCGGTTTTGATGCCACGACGACGATCCTGCGCTCAGACTTCAATCTTGGCGCGTTCGCACCCGCGGTGAGCGACGAGATCGAAGTTCTGATCTCGATCGAAGCGGGCAAAGCTGAGTAACGCGAGCCGCAAAATTCGCAAGACGCACGCCTTTCGCCTTTGGCGGATGTATCAGGGTTAAAGGCCGAAGGCTTTTGACACAAAAATCGAGGCCAGCCGCTGTTGCTGGCCTTTTTTATGCGCCACTGGGTGAAGGGGATCAATTCTGATTTGATGTCAGTGTCTGAGCGCGAAGGGCTGTTACCTCAAATTCGATACTAACAGCAAAGCCCAGAGTGGCCTCATCCGTGGTGCCCATGCCGATCAGAAAATCGCGGCGATCCACCCTAAGAGCGCCTGAGGCAATGGCTTTATCGCCGTCTATGATAAGGTCAACAGGCATGCTGACCGGCACGGATTGGTCTTTGATCGTCAGCGTGCCTGACGCGATATGCCCGCCCTCACTAGCCAGAATATCTGCCGCAAACACGGCGTTGGGATGAACGCCGGTATCGAAATAGTCAGGACCTTTGGCTTGATCGGTGACGGATCCCAGGGTCAACGATGCGATGTCGATCATAACCTCGACATGTCCCCGAGGTTCCGCGTCATTGGCCTCATCGTCATATCGAATGTCCGCTGTCCATTTCGCAAATGAGCCCTGAACGGCGCTGCCGAACTGGTTCACTGAAATCCCTAGGGTTCCGTTATCGACGATCCAAGCGTGTGCTGGCGGGTCAAGCTTGGCTTCCTCAACAGGCACAGCCGCTGGTTCGCCGCGTTCGGCGGTGAGGGAGAATGAGATTGCAACGCCAAAGCCCAGTGTGGCCTCATCCGTGGTGCCCATGCCGATCAAAAAGTCGCGGCGGTCGACTGATAAGCTCCCTGACGCGCGGGCTGTGTTGCCATCAAGCGTAAGATCAAAGGGCATTTGAATCGGGATGCTTTGGTCTTTGATGGTCAGCACGCCCTCGGCCACGTGACCCGTCTCAGACGCCAAAATGTCGGCTTCAAAGAGCGCGGTGGGGTGGTTTTCGAGGTCAAAGTAATCTGCACCCTTGGCCTGATCGGTCACAGACCCCAAAGCCAGAGATGCAACGTTGATTGTGACCGCCACGGTGCCGTGCTTGCCGGTGTCATCGGGTGTTTCTTCGTAATCGATATCGGCTGTCCAGTCGGCGAAGGAGCCGTTGACGGTGGAGCCGAACTGAGAGACCTCGAGGTTGAGCTCCCCCTCAGAGACAGCCCATCCGTCAAAGGTTTGCGCTATCTCAGGCTCCTCTTCAACGGCGCCCCGTGTCGCTTGGAGGGTGAACGCCACATCCACAGCAAAGCCAAGATTGGTTTCGTTCGTTGTGCCCATGCCCACCAAAAAGTCTCGGCGATCCAAGGTCAGGGCGCCAGCAGCCGTTGCCTTTTCGCCATCTAGCGCGAGATCAAAGGGCATTTCGACCGGAACACTCTGGCCTTTGAGTGTCAGCGTGCCGAGGGCCACGTGGCCAGCGTCTTTGGCCAAGATATCGGCCTCAAACACGGCCGTGGGGTGATTTTCAACATCAAGATATGCAGGATCTTTGGCTTGGTTGGTCACAGATCCGAGTTCGAGGGAGGCAATGTTGACAGTCACAGTGACGCTGCCGTGTTTGCCGTCGCTGTCTGGGGTCTCGAGGTAGTCAATGGCGGCTGTCCAGTCAGAGAACTCGCCCTCGACGGTGGACCCGAACTGAGTGATCGACAGTGTGAGATCGCCACCCGTCACGGCCCATTGGCTGTCAACTGTCTCTAGTTCCGCAACCTCTGCCTCGACCGGCGCCTCTGTCAGGGTGAGTGCACTGCCTACAAAGATGACAGCGGCCCAAACCGACGCGGCTGCAAAGACTGGCACCAATTCACCCGGTTGCTTTGTGGGGGCGTCTGCGCTGGTCACGCCGGGCAGCATGCGCTTTAGCGTGGCGTCCTTGTCGATGACATGGTGTTTGAGGGCGCCCGCGATGTGCAGGCCAAGCGAGCCCATCATCACGAAAACCGAAACCAAGTGCAGCGTCGCTGTTTGGTCGGCGAGCACCTGATCCTTGGGCACGAAGGGCAATGATTGTCCGAAAGGCCACCAGATCGGAGCAAAACCGGTTGTTGCGGCGTGATGCACCCAGCCCGAAAGCGGGACTATGACCAGAGATGAGTAGAGCATCCAGTGCACGGTGACCGCCGCCCAGGCTTCCAGCGTTTTGTCACCGTTGAGAAGTTTCGGTTTGGGTTGGGATATCGCCCATGCAATGCGCAACAAGGCAGTAAAGAAGAGCGCAACGCCGACCGTTTTATGCAACGAGAATAACCAGGCCACGCGCGCGATGTCTTCGCCGGTGGACGGGATCGAGGGATCTTTGATTTGGTAAGCAAGATTGTTTGCGATGAACCCCAAAGGGATCATCGAAAGGATCAGTAGTGCTGTCAGCCAGTGAAAACTCTTGGTGACTGAACCATAGGTGGTATGCGTGTTCTCGCGTGCCATGGTCGGCTCCCTAGTGTTGAACAATTACATAGAGGCAGCCCCATGAAGAACAAACGCGCGAGCGCGCACATAAATCGTGCAAGCGTGTAAGAGCCGTTGCGAAGGGCTGTTACAGGCGGTATCTGGCCGCAAACTGTAGAAGTGGGGACGGCATCTCATGACACGCGCTTTCGTTTTTCCAGGGCAGGGGGCTCAGGCCATTGGCATGGGCAAAGACCTGGCCGACGCCTATCCCGCCTCCAAGGCGGTCTTTGATGAGGTGGACGACGCGCTGGGCGAGAAATTGAGCGCGCTGATCTGGGACGGCGATCAACAGGATCTGACCCTGACACAAAATGCGCAGCCTGCTCTCATGGCCATGTCGCTGGCTGTTATGCGCGCGCTGGAAGCTGAGGGTGTGTCGATTGATGCAGCTTCAATGGTGGCCGGGCATTCTTTGGGGGAGTATTCAGCGCTGGCCGCCGCGGGCACATTTACGGTTGCAGATGCGGCGCGGTTGCTGCGTGCCCGTGGTCTTGCCATGCAAGAGGCCGTACCGGTTGGCGTTGGAGCCATGGCGGCCTTATTGGGCCTGGATTTTGCGGCCGCGCAGGGCGTGGCGGATGCAGCGGCGCAGGGGCAGGTGTGCCAGGCCGCCAATGACAATGATCCGGGCCAGGTCGTTGTGTCTGGTCACACAGAAGCCGTTGAGCGCGCTGTGGAGCTTGCCAAGGACAGAGGCGCAAAACGCGCCATGCTTTTGCCTGTGAGCGCACCGTTTCACTGTCAACTGATGGCTCCGGCGGCGACTGTTATGAAGGAGCGGCTGGGAGATGTAGATTTGGCGGCGCCGGTTGTGCCCGTCGTATCGAATGTTTTGGCGGAAGATGTGCAGGACCCCGTGCGCATTCGCGAGCTTTTGGTCCAGCAGATCACCGGGTCGGTGCGCTGGCGCGAGTCGGTGGAGCACATGGCCCGCATGGGTGTCACTGAGATATGGGAAGTGGGCGCGGGCAAAGCGCTCTCGGGCATGGTGCGCCGCATAGACAGATCTGTTGGGACTAGGGCCATTTCCAGCCCCCAACATGTGGTCGATGCGGCAGCGGCCATGTCAGAATAAAGGAGGAAGACGACAATGTTCGATTTAACGGGGAAAACCGCTTTGGTGACAGGAGCGTCGGGTGGCATCGGTGGGGCCATTGCCAAAGCGCTGCACGGGGCTGGAGCCACCGTTGGTTTGAGCGGCACGCGCGTCGATCCGCTGGAGGCTTTGAAAGCAGAACTTGGAGATCGCGCGCACGTCCTTCCTTGCAATCTGAGTGATCCTGATGAGGTTGATGCCTTGCCAAAGGCCGCCATTGAGGCCCTGGGTGGCGTGAGTATCCTGGTGAACAATGCCGGCATCACACGAGATCAGCTTTTCATGCGGATGTCGGATGAAGAATGGGCCAATGTCATTGACGTGAACCTGACCGCGACTATGCGGCTTTGCCGTGGCGTGATGCGCCCCATGATGAAAGCCCGCTGGGGCCGCATCATCAATATCGGGTCCGTTGTCGGGTCGATGGGAAATCCTGGGCAGGTGAACTATGCCGCCTCAAAGGCTGGTATGCTAGGGCTGACCAACTCCAATGCCTAAGAGGTGGCAAGCCGGGGGATCAGCGCCAATGCTGTGGCCCCGGGCATGATCGGCACTGCAATGACGGACAAACTGACCGACGATCAGAAAGAAAAAATCAATGCTCAAATCCCTTTGGCGCGGATGGGCACGCCCGAGGAGATTGCCGCCGCGGTCCTCTATCTTGCCAGTGAGGAAGGCGGGTACGTGACGGGTACAACGCTGCACGTCAACGGCGGTATGGCGATGCTTTGAGTGCGCAAATGCATGCTCAGCCTCGCTTAAAACACGCCAGCGAAACCATTTGCGTATCTTGCGGCATATGCTATAGGCCGCACGAGTTGAACGGGGGTTGCGACAATTCTGCCCCTGAATCAGGCCCGAAACAACCCGGGCGATGAGCCGCCCGGACGGGCAACTGAAAAGCACCGCGAGCCTTCGAATGGGAGCGGAGAATGTGCCGGCACTAGGTCGGTCAGGAATGAGGAAGAAGACATGAGCGATATCGCAGACCGCGTTAAGAAGATCGTTGTTGAGCATCTGGGTGTGGAAGAAGACAAGGTGGCTGAAAACGCCTCATTCATTGACGACCTGGGCGCAGACAGCCTTGACACGGTTGAATTGGTCATGGCCTTCGAGGAAGAGTTTGGCATTGAGATCCCCGATGATGCGGCGGAAACAATTCAGACATTTGGCGACGCGGTGAAGTTCATCTCTGAAGCGGCATAGACCTGCAGCCCATAAACATTTCGTTTCGATGAGAAGGTCCGGTTGCGCCGGGCCTTTTTTGATTCTGGGCTTGTTTGGAGCAAAAGCACCGCTCATCAATGGGTTGTGCGGGATCGGCGGGTTTGCCCCAAGTGAGCAGATTTGTGGTATGCTGATCGTCACATTTTAGAGTCACTCAAACCCAAGGAGCGCGTCGCATGATTATCTATCCCACCTTGGAGCTGCGCCACGGTAAGTGCGTGTCCCTACCTCGGGGGCGTTTGAATGAGCCGAGCATCTGGCATGTAGATCCAATTGAAACGGCACGCGGTTTTACCGCCGCAGGCGCTGAATGGATGCATCTGATCGATATTGATGCGGTTTCAGGAGAGGGTGACAATGCAGACTTGATCGAAGAGATCATTCGTAGCGTTCACATCCCTGTACAGATTGGCGGCGGTTTTAGAAGCCGTGAAGGCGTTGAGACTTGGATCGACAAAGGTGCAGGGCGGATCGTTATGGGAACCATGGCCGCCTACGACCCACAGACGTTTCGCGCGCTGGCCAATGAATATCCCGATCAGATCGTCCTGGCCGTGGATGTGTTCGAGGGATCTGTCATGACAGAAGGCTGGCGCAAGAAAAGCGCGCTGGCACCAGAGCAATTCCTGTCGGCATTTGAAGATGTGCCCCTCGCGGGTGTCATTGTGAGCAACATTGACGCTGACATCGAAGACAGCGATGCAAGCCTCGGCGTGATCACCGGCCTTGCCGCTGCGACACGACATCCCGTCATTGCGGGCGGGACGGTGCGCAGCGTGGATGATGTGGCACGGCTGAAATATGTGCCGAACATCGCCGGGACTTTGATTGGCCGTGCGCTCTTCTCCAAGCGCGTTGACCTTGCGGAGGCGATCGAGACTGGTGCTGCCGAGCAAGGGCGTATTGCAGAGTTTCAATAGCGGCTGGTTTGCAGTTGAACCCTCTAACCGCGAGCGGCGTTTCGCGTGCCGCTGCCCTTGCCCCTAGGCCCCAAGACGGGGTAAGAGCAGCGCGCAGGTTAGATGAAGGGCAGCATGATGCGACGTGTCGTTGTCACAGGTCTCGGTTTGGTCACACCATTGGCAGATGGCGTTGAGGAAAGCTGGAAGCGTATTTTGGACGGTCAGTCCGGCGCAGGTTTGATTGATCGCTTTGACGCATCGAACGTCACCACGAAATATGCCTGCCAAGTTCCCTTGGGTGACGGTACTGATGGGACGTTCCTTGCCGATCGTTACATGGAGCCAAAAGAGCGCCGCAAGGTCGATGATTTCATCATGTACGGGATAGCGGCCGCGCAGCAGGCGGTGGAGGATTCCGGCTGGATGCCCGAGGATGAAGAGGGCCGCTTGCGCACGGGCGTGATGATCGGCTCCGGCATCGGCGGGCTTCGATCCATCGAAGAGACCACCAACATCATTCGCGACAAAGGTGTGCGTCGGGTTTCGCCCTTTTTTATTCCCGGTGCGCTGATCAATTTGGTGAGCGGGCAGGTGGGTATCCGGTTTGGCTTTAAAGGCCCAAACCACGCCGTTGTGACAGCGTGTTCTACCGGTGCGCACGCCATCGGGGATGCCTCTCGTCTTATTCAGCACGGTGATGCGGAGGTGATGGTCGCTGGCGGGGCGGAAGCTGCGATTTGCGAGATTGGTATCGCGGGTTTCAACGCGTGCAAAGCGCTCTCGACAAAACGCGCAGATAATCCCCAAGCTGCCAGCCGCCCCTATGACGAGGATCGCGACGGGTTTGTCATGGGTGAGGGCGCAGGCATCGTCGTGCTTGAAGAGCTGGAACATGCCAAAGCGCGTGGGGCGAAGATTTATGCAGAAATTCTTGGCTACGGGTTGTCCGGCGACGCCTACCACATCACGGCGCCCAGTGAAGACGGCGACGGCGGGTTGCGGGCGATGAAGGCTGCCTTGTCAAATGCAGGGCTGGATCCGTCAGACGTCGATTATGTCAACGCGCACGGCACCTCCACGATGGCCGACACGATTGAGCTTCGCGCGGTGGAGCAGCTCTTGGGCGATGCGTCCTCCAAAGCCACGATGAGCTCGACAAAATCTTCCACCGGCCACCTTTTGGGCGCTGCTGGCGCGATTGAGGCTATTTTCTCGATCCTGGCTGTGCGCGATCAAGTGGCACCGCCGACCATCAATCTCGACAATCCGGCCGTGGAAACGCCGCTTGATCTGGCCCCCAATGCCAAGCGCGAGAGGCAGATCAAAGTCGCGATGTCCAACAGCTTTGGCTTTGGCGGGACAAACGCCTCACTTGTGGTGGGGGCGCTGCGGTAGATGTGGCGCCATGTTGCCTCTAATTTTCTGACCTTTCTGGTCCTGATCGTTTTCCTGATGGGCGGGGCGATCCTGTGGGGTCAGTCGCAGTATGTAACAGCCGGTCCTCTTGAGCAGTCGATGTGTTTGCGCGTCGAGCGAGGCTCCAACATGACGCGGGTCTCGGAAGATCTGGTTGAGCGTGGAGCCGTGACGAACGGCGCGCTGTTTCGGATTGGTGCGGACTACTCGGGTAAAGCGGGGCAGTTGAAGGCGGGCAGTTGGTTGATCCCCGAGGCCGCCAGTATGCAAGATATGACCGATATCATCACCCGTGGCGGGGCAAGCACCTGTGGGACACAAGTGGTGTACCGCATCGGTATTAGCCAAGTCAGCGCTGAGGTGCGAGAGCTTGATCCGGCCACTGAAACGTTTGTTGAAGTTGCGGACTTTGAGCTGATGGCCGATGGGTCGCGGCCGTCCGAATACACCGAAGTTATTGATCGCCGTGACACCCGGTACAGGATTGACGTGGCTGAGGGTGTCACCAGTTGGCAGATCATCACGGCGTTGAATGCGATTGAGGTCTTGGAAGACCCAATTGAAGGAGTGCCGCCGGAGGGCAGTCTCGCTCCGTTTAGTTACGAGGTTGAATCATCCGACAGCCGTTTGGGGCTTCTTGAGCAAATGCGGGATGTTCAGCGCACGCGTCTTTCTGAGGCATGGGACGCGCGCAATCCCGATGTGCCCCTCGAAGACCCGGCCGAGGTGCTGATCCTGGCGTCCATCATTGAAAAAGAAACCGGTGTCGCGGATGAGCGCCCGCAGGTGGCCAGTGTCTTCGTCAACCGTATTCGGCGCGGTATGCGTTTGCAGACGGACCCAACCGTGATTTACGGCATCACCAATGGCGAGGGCGTGCTTGGCCGGGGGTTACGGCAAAGCGAATTGCGCAAGGCCACACCGTACAACACCTATGTTATTGAAGGTCTGCCGCCCACGCCGATTGCCAATCCGGGTGAAGCCAGTCTGATGGCGGCGGTGCAGCCTGATGAAACACCGTATCTCTTCTTTGTGGCCGATGGCACAGGTGGCCATGCGTTTGCCGAGACGCTTGATGAACATAACCGCAACGTTGCGCGTTGGCGTCAGATCGAAGCGGAACGCGAGAGCGAGTGAATGGCTCTTCCGCCCTGTCGGGCGGCCTCGCGCTTGGTACACGAAAAACCTAACGAGACCTTTGCTTGTCGGTCGTGCGCCGGGCGCAACATCTTGACGATGTGACGGTGCACGTTTAGGTTGTATTTGCCGGAGAGATGACACGTCATGACGAAACGGGATGTCTGATTTGTCTGCCACTCTCTTTCGGAGGGGTGATCGCGAAACGCATTGGACTGGGACGACCATGATCCTGATCACGCCAGATGATGGGCCTGACGGCCTGACTGAAATTATCTCCTCAGTGCAGCAACAGCTGTCTGATATGCGCGTTGAACTTGATCGTCTATATCAGAAGATCCAAGCAGGTGAGCTTGATGAGCTTTCTTCTGCTGGGAAGCAAATGGTCGAAATCCGCCAATGGTTGAAGATTGCAATCGAAGCGGAGGTCCACCTTGAAAAGCGCCGAAAGGAAAAAGAAGGCATTGTCCACGACTATGCCATCAATCTCGACGAAGCCAAATCTGCGATCGGGCGCAAGCTTGATAGCCTCCGAAGGGAGCGAGGGGATTAAAACCTTCCTCGACGGTCTCTCAGACGGAGAGCTCTTGGCACTGCCCTATCTGTTTGAATTTTGGGCCCTTGACCACCAGTTGCCACCGGAGGGGGATTGGCATTGTTGGATGGTTATGGGCGGCCGCGGTGCGGGCAAGACGCGCACCGGGGCGGAATGGGTGCGAGCGCAGGTTGAATGCGCCTTGCCTTTGGACCGCGGTGTTGCCAGGCGGGTGGCGCTGATCGGTGAAACAGTTGACCAAGTGCGTGATGTGATGGTGTTTGGTGAGAGCGGCATTCTGGCGTGCTCTCCCCCGGATCGACGCCCAGATTGGCAAGCCTCTAAAAAGCGATTGATCTGGCCCAATGGCGCCACGGCGCAGGTGTTTTCTGCCCATGAGCCGGAAAGCTTGCGCGGACCGCAATTTGATTGCGCCTGGGTCGATGAACTGGCGAAGTTCAAAAAGGCGCAGGACACGTGGGATATGCTGCAATTTGCCTTGCGGCTGGGGGAGAAACCTCAGGTCTGTGTCACGACCACACCGCGTAACACGCCGCTCATCAAAGCTCTGCTGGATCGAGACAGCTCTGTTGTCACTCATGCGCCGACCCAGGCCAATGCGGCCAACTTGGCGCAATCTTTCCTCGAAGAGGTCCGCGTGCGCTATGCCGGGACGAGGCTTGGGCGACAAGAACTTGACGGTGTTTTAGTCGATCACGCCGAAGGTGCGCTCTGGACTGGGGAAATCCTCGAGGCTGCGCGGCGCGATAAGGTGCCGGACCTGGATCGGGTCGTGGTCGCGATCGATCCGCCCGTGACGGGGAAATCGACATCTGATGAATGCGGGATCATAGTCGCGGGCGCGGTGACGTCGGGTCCTGTGCAGAATTGGCGGGCCTATGTTTTGGCAGACTGTTCGGTTCACGCGGCCCGTCCTGCAGGGTGGGCGGCCAAGGCCATTGCCGCCATGGAGCAGTATGGCGCCGATCGGTTGGTTGCGGAGGTTAACCAAGGGGGTGACCTGGTGACGGAAGTGGTGCGCCAGATTGATCCTTTGGTGCCGGTCAGGGCGGTTCATGCCACGCGCGGGAAAGCTGCGCGGGCGGAACCCGTGGCCGCGCTCTACGCGCAGGGCCGTGTGTTTCATGCGCGCCCTCTAGACGTCCTGGAAGCTCAAATGTGCGCCATGACCGCGCGCGGGTATGAGGCCAGCGGCAGCCCTGATCGGCTTGACGCCATGGTCTGGGCTCTGACCGAGTTGATGATCGAACCGGCCGCAAAATGGCGTCAACCGCGCATGCGTGCGGTGCAGTAAAGCTTTTGTAAACCACATAGTTTTTGATGTTTTCAACTCGCGGGTTGCCGCGCTTTTCAGTCTCGTAAAGGAGATCACATCCGATGATCCTCGATTACTTTCGCCAGGGCGCATCCCAAGATGATGGGCAAAAACTGCCGGAAAAGAAGGCCAGCGCGGCAGGGCGCGTGGCGACCTGGCATAGCGCTGGGCGCGTGGCCTGGAGCCCGCGCGATGCGGCCAGCCTGACGCGCACGGGGTTTGCGGCAAATCCAGTTGGGTTTCGATGTGTGAAGATGATTGCTGAGGCGGCGGCGTCTTTGCCCTTGGTGCTTCAGGACGCGGACCAGCGATACGTAGCGCATCCGCTCTTGAGCCTTGTGCGCACGCCAAACCCGTTGCAGGGCAAAGCGGAGCTTTTTGAGGCGCTTTACGGCCAGTTGCTGCTGACAGGCAACGCGTATGTCGAAGCTGTGGGCGGCGGCGACGCCATTGTCCCGGTCGAGTTGCATGTGCTGCGGTCTGATCGGATGAGCGTTGTACCGGGCGTTGATGGATGGCCTGTTGCATTCGAATATGCCGTGTCTGGGCGCAAGCATCGATTTGCCATTGGCGAAGGGCCGTCGCCAGTCTGCCACATTAAGAGCTTTCACCCGCAAGATGACCACTATGGTTTTTCCCCCCTGCAGGCGGCGGCCCAAGCGGTGGACGTACATAACGCAGCCTCTCGTTGGTCGAAGGCCTTGCTGGACAATGCAGCGCGCCCGTCTGGCGCGATTGTCTATACGGGTGCGGATGGCCAAGGCACGCTGGGCGCGGATCAGTATGACCGGCTGGTGAGTGAGATGGAGAGCATGCATCAGGGCGCGCGCAATGCGGGTCGACCCATGCTGCTGGAAGGCGGCCTTGATTGGAAGCCAATGGGCTTTTCGCCGTCTGACATGGAATTTCAGAAGACCAAAGAGAATGCTGCAAGAGAGATTGCTTTGGCCTTTGGCGTGCCGCCGATGCTGCTTGGGATCCCGGGCGACGCGACATACGCAAACTATCAAGAAGCCAATCGGGCGTTCTATCGTCTGACGGTTTTGCCGCTTGCTATGCGCGTGTCGGCGACGCTTGCAGACTGGTTGCAAGGCTATAATGGCGAGATGCTGGAGCTGAAGCCCGACCTGGATCAAGTGCCAGCCCTCTCGGCAGAGCGGGAAGCCCAGTGGACCCGCGTGTCGAACGCGGATTTCCTGACACAGGATGAAAAGCGCACGCTGCTTGGCTTGCCGTCATTGAGTGCGGATGCATGAGCCTGCGCGGCAATGATATCACCGACGCGCAACTGGCGACGCAAGAGGGCACGCAGCAGCTCTTGCGCCACCAGGAAAGGCGGTTGACGTCGCTCGAACTGAGCGTTGCGGCGATCGAGACAGACCGCGCGGTGAGTGAGGAAAAACTCTAGTTTATGAACGCAAGGTTCGATCAAATTGATCGCCGGCTGGAAAAGATCGACGGGCATATTTCAAGGCTCGTCTGGTTGATCATCGCGGCGATGGTGGGTGGTTTCGTGTCCTTTCTGATGAAGGGCGGGACGATTGCCTTTCACTGACCAAAGCGCAAGGAGCGTGTGATGACTTTCGAGGAAGGCCTTGAGCGTAAGTTCTGCCGGTTTGATGAAGACCTGTCGGTCAAGGATGGCGCAGTTATTGAAGGCTATGCCAGCCTCTTTGGTGACCAGGATCGTGGTGGCGATGTGGTCACGCAAGGTGCGTACTCTGCCTCTCTTGCACGTCTTAAGGCCGAAGATCGCCAGGTGAAGATGCTATGGCAGCACGACCCCAGCCAACCCATCGGCGTTTGGGACGAGGTGCGCGAAGACGGCAAAGGCCTCTATGTCAAAGGCCGTTTGCTGGAAGGCGTGGCCCGGGCGCGTGAGGCTGTTGAGTTGATCGCCGCTGGCGCGATTGACGGGCTCAGCATTGGCTACCGCACCGTCAAAGCGGTGAAGGACAAAGAGGGCCGCAGGCTCTTGCAGGAACTGGAGCTTTGGGAGGTGTCGCTTGTGACCTTCCCGATGCTGCCCAGTGCGCGGGTGGGCGCCAAGGGGGAGACCCTGGAAGCGACCACTTTGCGTGAATTGGCGCAGGCCTTTGAGGACGCGCGCCAGGAGATGGCGCAGATGTAGACGCGCCTTAGGGACCACCTCAAGCAACAGGAAAAGCGATGAGCATGACCGAGGCAAATTCTCGGACCGGAGAAGACGTGTCTCCGGTCACCGAGGTGAAGTCCGCGATGGCGGGTTTCATGAACGATTTCAAGGGCTTTCAGTCCGACATTTTTGAGCGACTTCAACAGCAGGAAAACAAGATGAGCACAATGGAACGCAAGTCCGCCGGCATGATGCGTCCGGCACTGGCCGCAACGGCAGAGATGGAAGCCCCGCATCAGAAGGCCTTTGATGCCTATCTGCGCTCGGGGGATGATGACGCTCTGCGGGGTCTGGAACTGGAAGGCAAGGCCCTCAGCACAGCCGTTGCCGGTGATGGTGGCTACCTGGTGGATCCGCAAACTGCTGAGACCATTCAAAGCGTTCTGGCATCTACAGCCTCTATCCGTGCGATTGCTAATGTCGTCCAAGTTGAGGCCACATCCTATGACGTGCTGATCGATCATTCGGAGCTTGGCCATGGCTGGGCCAATGAAACCACCACGGTCGCCGAGACAGCCACGCCAGTAATCGATCGGATCACCATTCCATTGCATGAGCTTTCGGCGCTGCCGAAGGCCAGCCAGCGTCTTCTGGACGACAGCGCATTTGACATTGAGGCATGGCTTGCGGCGCGCATTGGCGACAAATTTGCCCGTGCAGAAGCAGATGCGTTTGTGAACGGCGATGGCGTTGATAAACCCGTTGGTTTCATGGCGCACTCCACGGTGGCCAACGACAGCTGGAGCTGGGACAACCTTGGCTATGTGGCCACCGGCGCTGACGGAGATTTCGTGAGCGGCGACGCAATCATTGACCTGGTTTACGCGCTGGGTGCTCAGTATCGCGCCAATGGCACATTTGTCATGAATTCCAAGACAGCGGGAGCCGTACGCAAGCTCAAAGACGGCGACGGACGCTTCTTGTGGTCAGACGGCCTTGCCGCAGGTGAGCCCGCGCGTCTTCTAGGCTATCCTGTTTTGATCGCTGAGGATATGCCCGATATCGGCTCTGACGCGTTTGCCATTGCGTTTGGCGACTTCAACGCAGGCTACACGGTTGCCGAGCGCCCTGACCTACGCGTTCTGCGCGATCCGTTCTCTGCAAAGCCTCACGTTCTGTTCTATGCCACCAAACGTGTCGGCGGTGATGTGAGCGACTTTGCGGCGATCAAGCTTCTGAAATTTGGCGTGTCTTAACGACCGCCAAATGACGCGGGGCCTGTCTAGGCCCCGCAAAGAAGGCGCGCGCACATTTCGCTTTGCGTTGTCTGGCTCACCCCTCCAACTGAGCAACGCTGGCCGGCGCGCGCCTTTCGACAAGAGAGGGGCATGTCTTGGAGTAATCCCATGATGCTAATTGAAGAAACATCGGTGCCTCAGGCAGCCCTTCCGGTCGATGAGTTCAAAGCTCACCTGCGTTTGGGCACAGGGTTTTCCGATGGGGACATTCAGGATGCAGTGCTGGAGAGTTTTCTGCGCGCGTCTCTTGCCGCTTTGGAGGCACGCACTGGAAAAATCTTTATCACCAGGAGCTTTTCCTGGGTGCTGTCAGCATGGCGGGATGTCACCGGGCAACCCCTGCCTGTGGCGCCGATCGATACAGTGACAGCGGTGATCCTGGTTGACCATAGCGGTACCCCGACGGCCGCGGCCGCAGATAAGTATTTTCTTGCAAAAGACGCGCATCGACCGGTTTTGAAACCTGTGGGCAATAGCCTTCCCAACATTCCGACGAACGGCACCGTTGAGGTTGATTTCGTGGCGGGCATGGGCCCAGATTGGGGGGCTTTGCCTGCCGATTTGGGGCATGCGGTTCTGCTCCTGGCGGCGCACTACTATGAGTATCGGCACGAGACGACGCTCAAAGACAGTGCGCTCCCATACGGTGTGTCGAGCCTCATTGAGCGCTACAAGAACGTCCGCATCTTTGGCGGGGGCAGCGTTCGATGACTGCGCCGAGACTCAACAGAATTCTAGTGCTGGAGGCGCCTGAACGGGTTGCCGACGGGGCAGGCGGCTACGATGAGACGTGGGTCGCGCAAGGCGAACTCTGGGCGGACGTGCGGCTGAGATCCGGTCGGGAAACCAGTGGCGATGGTGGCGCTGTTTCCGCGACTGGCTATCGTATCATCGTCCGCTCTGCGCCATTTGGGGCGTCCTCGCGCCCTGTTGCGGGGCAACGCTTTCGCGATGGAGCCCGCATTTTCAACATTCATGCCGTGGGTGAAATGGACGGTGATGGCCGCTATCTGACCTGCTTTGCAGAAGAGGAGATTGCCGCATGAGCTATGGTGCATCATCTGCGCTGCAATCGGCTGTGTTCCAAAAGCTTACCAGCGATCCAACGCTTTCGGGCCTTGTTGGGACGGACATTTTTGATGCGCTTCCAAACGGCACGCTGCCCGAAACTTATGTGCTTTTGGGCGGCGAGGTCGTGGTGGATGCCTCCGACGGAACCGGTGACGGGGCTTGGCACCGTTTCACCGTGTCGGTGATCAGCGATCAGGCTGGTTTCCATGCCGCAAAATCTGTGGCCGCAGCCGTGAGTGACGCGCTTGTCGATGCAGACCTGGTGCTGACACGCGGACGGCTTGTGGCGCTGAACTTTTTCCGCGCGCGCGCACAGCGTGAGGACACCGGCGACAGACGCCGTGTCGACATCGTTTTCCGCGCCCGCGTGGATGACACCTAACCCCCTATTTCCGGAGAAGACACATGGCAGTTCAGAATGGCAAAGATCTGTTGGTTAAGATTGACCTCGACACCAGCGGTAACTTTGAGAGCGTCGCGGGGCTGCGCGCCACGCGGGTCAATTTCAACGCCGAAAGCGTGGATGTCACCAGCCTGGAATCCTCTGGCGGATGGCGCGAGCTTTTGAGTGGGGCAGGCGTCAAGAGTGCCAATATCAGCGGCTCTGGTGTGTTCCGTGATGAGCTGGTGGATGCCCGCGTGCGCCAGGTTTTCTTTGATGGTGAAACCCCTGATTTTCAGGTGGTGATCCCGGATTTCGGCGTGGTCGAAGGAGCGTTTCAAATCTCCAGCCTGGAGTACGCCGGCACCCATGACGGAGAGGCCACCTATGAAATGTCGCTCTCGTCTGCTGGTCAACTGACGTTCAACGTCGTCTGACGCTGAGGGTTTGGAGATGGTCAATCCTTGGGCGGGCGAGGTCGAATTGGTGCTTGATGGCGAACGTCATGTGCTGAAGCTGACCCTGGGCGCGCTGGCGGAACTGGAAGCCGTGCTTGAGACTGGAAACCTTATTGAGCTGGTGGCGCGGTTTGAGAAGGGCGCGTTTTCATCACGTGATGTGCTGGCCCTCATCGTGGCTGGTCTGCGTGGCGGCGGATGGGGCGGCACAGCCAAGGATTTGGTGAGCGCGGAGATCGAAGGCGGTTTGACCGGTGCTGCCAGAGTGGCCGCAGAGCTGCTTGCTCGGGCCTTTATGATGCCGGAGGGCGATGCGTGAGCGGCGTTGATTGGCCAGGATTGATGCGCGCGGGCATGCGCGGCTTTGGTCTAAAGCCCGCCGAATTCTGGGCGCTGACCCCGGTGGAGTTGGAGTTGATGCTGGGCAAGCCTGGCGGTGTCGCGCCGTTGGGCCGTGCGCGGCTAGAGGATCTGATGCGGGCCTTTCCCGATCAGGTGAGCAATTCAAAGGATGGTTTCGATGGATCGGATTGATGATCTCGACCTGCAGGTAGAAGCACTGGACCAACATCTTGGGCAAGCCAGCGATATGGCTGCCGCGTTCAATACCGAACTTGGTAGAATGCGGGAGGCCTTTGCCGTCACTGGCCAGGACGTGCAGACCTTGGAGCGCGGCTTTAGCCGGGGGCTAACGCGCGCACTACGCGGCGCTGTTTTGCACGGAGACAGCCTGTCTGACGCACTGGAGAACCTTGCCAATTCCATGATCAATGCCGCGTTCAATGCGGCTGTGCGCCCGGTGTCCAACCATATTGGCGGGCTTTTGGGTGATGGGCTGAGCAATCTGGTCGGGGGCATTCTGCCCTTTGAGAAGGGGGCTCCCTTTTCGCAAGGGCGCGTGCAGCCTTTCGCCAGCGGCGGCATTGTCAGTTCGCCCACGACGTTTCCGATGCGCGGTGGCACGGGGCTGATGGGCGAGGCCGGGCCAGAGGCGATCATGCCGCTTTCGCGAGGCGCAGACGGGCGGCTTGGTGTGCGGGCGATGGGCGGACGCGCGATCAATGTGACGATGAATGTCTCCACCCCCGATGTGGAAGGCTTCCGCCGTTCTCGTGCTCAGGTCGCCGCGCAGCTTGGCCGCGCGATCGGCGCTGGCAGCCGCAACCGTTAATCTTGAGGAGGGCCCAAGATGAGCTTTCATGAAGAGCGCTTTCCAGCCAGTCTAAGTTTTGGATCCGTCGGCGGGCCCGAACGCTACACGGACGTGGTCACGCTGGCCAATGGCTATGAAGAACGCAACACCCCGTGGCGCCATTCCCGCAGGCGATACGATGCGGGCGTCGCATTGCGCAGCCTTGATGATATCGAGGTTTTGATCGCGTTCTTTGAGGCCCGCCAGGGGCAAATCAACGGCTTTCGCTGGAAGGATTGGACCGATTACAAATCCTCCCGCGCGCGGGCTGAGCCGGAGTTCAATGACGAAATCATTGGCGTCGGCGATGATGTCACACGGACCTTTCCGCTGATCAAGCGCTACCGCTCGGGCACGCAAGTTTATGAACGCCCGATCAGCAAGCCGGTGGCTGGCACGGTCCTCGTTGGTCTGGGCGAGATTGAGCAGCGTGAGACCATACATTACACGGTGGACACGACCACGGGTCTCGTGACCTTTGATCATCCGCCGGATGCGGGCGTGTTGATCACCGCTGGGTTTGAATTTGACGTGCCAGTACGCTTTGACACTGATCGCATCCAAACCTCGCTGGCCAGTTTTCAGGCCGGAGATGCCCCGAGCGTGCCGATTGTGGAGATCCGGGTATGAGTGGGCTGGACTCTGGTTTTGCAGCGCATATCGCGACGGGCAACACCACGCTTTGCCGGTGCTGGGCTGTGGTGCGGCGTGATGGGTGGACAATGGGATTCACCGATCACGATCTGGACCTGAGTTTTGAAGATATCGCTTTCCGGGCTGATACCGGGCTGAGCGCGGCGGCCTTGCAGCAAACAACAGGTTTGTCGGTCGACAACACTGAAGCCCTCGGCGCGCTCAATGCTACAGCGATCCGGGAAGATGACATCGAAGCAGGCAGGTATGACGGAGCGGAAGTGCGCGCCTGGATCGTGAATTGGGCGGATGTGGAACGCCGTATGCTGATGTTTCGCGGCCATATTGGCGAGGTGCGCCGCCGCGAAGGCGCTTTTGAGGCAGAGCTGCGCGGGCTCACAGATATCCTCAACCAACCCACAGGACGGGTTTATCAGAAGAACGGCAACGCGGTTCTGGATCCTGATGAACCTGCCTTTGCCGTTGAGGTGCCCATTGCTGAAGTGGAAGACCGCCGGGTCTTTCGGTTTGCAGGCCTGACGTCCTACGCCGATCAATGGTTTCAATTTGGCACGCTCACGCTGCTGGATGGGAAAGCCCAGGATCTATCTGGCGCGATCAAACGGGACTATTATGAAAACGGTCTTCGCGTGATCGAACTCTGGCGGCCTATTCGGCAACCGATTGAGCCGGGCGACCGCGTGCGCCTTTTGGCGGGCTGCGACAACACGGTCGAAGACCACACAGAAAAATTCGGCTCACTTCTGGATTTTCGCGGGTTCCCGGATATTCCCGGCGATGACTGGTCCTTTACGGACCCCGGTCGCGCGGGCGATGTCGATGGTGGGAGCCGTCGATGATGACCCATATGCAAGGCCTTATTGTGGGTGCTGCGCGCGGCTGGATTGGCACACCTTACCGGCATCAGGGCTCTTGCAACGGGGCTGGTGCGGATTGTTTGGGTCTCATTCGGGGCGTCTGGCGAGAGGTGCTTGGCTCTGAGCCCGAGCGCGTACCCGCCTACACGATGGATTGGTCAGAGCCGCAACAGGCCGAAGATCTTTGGCAGGCGGCGATCCGGCACTTCGTTCCAAAAGGGCTCAATGAAGAAGCACCCGGCGATTTGTTGCTCTTTCGCATGCGGGACGGGTCTGTGGCCAAGCATCTTGGCATCGCCGGGCGCGTCGGGGCGAGCGCCGCATTAATCCATGCCTATTCGCGGCATGCGGTGGTCGAAAGCCCGCTCAGCACACCCTGGCGTCGCCGCATCGTGGCGCGTTTTGCATTCCCAGAGATGGCCCCAGAATTGACCGAAGAGGAAATCTGAACCATGGCAACGATACTTCTCTCTGCCGCTGGTGCGGCCATCGGCGGCTCGATTGGCGGCACGGTTCTGGGCCTCTCTGCTGCAGCCGCCGGTCGCTTTGCCGGTGCGCTGATCGGCCGGTCGATTGACCAGAAATTGCTGGGGCAGGGATCTGATGCCATCGAAACCGGGAAGGTCAGTCGCCTGCGTCTCACAGGGACAGGCGAGGGCGAAGCCATATCCCGTGTCTGGGGCAAAATGCGGGTCTCAGGCAATGTGATCTGGGCCTCAGAGTTTCTGCAGACGGTGACCGTGAGCGGCGGCGGCAAAGGCGGCCCGCCCAAGCCAAAACAGGTGAACTACGCATATTCGATCAACCTCGCGATTGGCCTGTGTGAAGGGGAGATCACCCATGTCGGCCGGATTTGGGCAGACGGCGTAGAGCTGCCCCGCGATAGCCTGACGATGCGGGTCTACCACGGCACTGACGATCAACTGCCTGATCCCAAAATTGAGGCTGTCGAGGGCGCGGGCACTGTGCCCGCCTATCGCGGCACGGCCTATGTGGTGATCGAAGATCTTGACCTCACCGAGTTTGGCAACCGGGTGCCTCAATTTACGTTTGAGGTGAACCGCCCGGCGCAAAAGGGTCTTCCGGGCGCCGAGCTTGATCCGGCACATGCGATCAAGGGCGTGGCTTTGCTGCCAGGAAGTGGCGAATACGTGCTGGCAACCACCAGCGTCAACGTCACGAACGGGTTTGGATCAACCCGCGTGGCCAATGTGAATTCTGCAGCACAGAAATCAGACTTTCTTGTCTCATTGGAAAATCTGCAGGGAGAGTTGCCAAATTGCCGGGCGACATCCCTGATTGTCAGTTGGATGGGCGATGACCTGCGTTGTGGTGAATGCACGATCCGGCCCAAGATTGAGCGTGCCACGGTCGACGGTCTCAACCAGCCGTGGCAGGTTTCTGGCCTCAACCGGTTAACCGCCGAGTTGGTGCCGCGCGATGGCAGTGACGAACCGGTTTATGGTGGCACCCCATCGGATCAATCTGTGGTGGA
>ERZ1740059.423-NODE-423-length-22688-cov-10.638713_pt1 | contig 22688 bp, 14 predicted proteins | sample MGYA00581744_ERZ1740059 | MGnify/ENA primary metagenome ERZ1740059 (study PRJEB43018, sample SAMN04849738) | marine metagenome | isolation source: floating plastic debris | place: Pacific Ocean | collected 2008-08-28 | study: EMG produced TPA metagenomics... | reverse complement strand
TGGAATTACAGAAGTTATTCCAACAACCAGCAATCCATTGGCAACGAGCGTGTAATATAGTTTCAGCATTCTCTTTTAACCAAAATTTGCTGTTTCCTTTCATACGTAAATTAACAGCTTGTCGAATTAAACTTTCTACAGCACCACTACCAATAGGTAGTTTAAGAGATGAAATATTATGATAGTTAAAGCGTCTTTCTTTATTACCTTTGAGAAAATAATTTATTTCTCTATCCAAATTTTTACGACGCTCACCAGTAAACTCTAAGCTGAGTTTATTCATTTCTTGAATAATGTCATTTATCTTACCTTTTTTCAATGCAGAACGAGTTTCTTTAAACCATTTTTTTCGCTCTGTTTCTTTAGAAAAAGCATTATCTGCAAATACTTGTATGTGTTCTGTAGCGTGATAAAAGTCTAATAATTGATAAGATAATTTATATACTACTTAGTTTTTTCTAGTTGAGCTAAAGCCTGCGGCGAGGGCGCGATGGTACCCAAGCTCCTCCCACAGAGACTTAAGACATATGCACGATTGTGCTTTATACCTGAAGGGAAGACTTCGTCAATGCAATGACAATCAAGTTTTGGTAAATTTGCAAAATTAAGATGTTCCTAAATTGGATATTAAATCTATCCTAGTATCTATTTATGAATATATATTTATAGTTCTGAGTATAGATTTTTATTTCCACGTCAACATATAAAGTAACAAAGGATAAAATAAAAAAATTGGAAATAAACAGCGATAAAAATCGCAACTAATAATTGAACATTATTAAAGGATAATTGAAAAATGAATGAATTAAATTTAGACGTACAAACAGATTTACTCAAAGCAATTCAAGGATATGCTGACGGTGTTTCATTTGAAGGAAAAGAATTAAAATTACAAGATATTAGCCTTTCTGAAATTCAGTTACAAACCGATGAAATTGATATCAACCCGTTCAAACTTCTATTTGGTGAAGTCGAGTTAAATCACCCGGTAAATGCAGAAACTCGCATTGTCTTAAAAGAAGATGATATCAATCAAGCTTTAAAAATAGATTTAATTCGCAATTTATTGTATGATTTTTTAACATTTAAAACAGAAAAATCCATTGTCAGCATGTATCCGAAATGTATCCAAATTCGCTTACCAGGAAATAGTAAAATTGAAATCGATGGAGAGATAGTTTTAAATTCAGGTCAGCAGAAGCAACCATTAGATTTACAAGCAAATATATGCTTGAAATCTTTATCACAGCCAATTATGCTTGAAAGTTTTAAATGCAATGTATCACCAGGAATTAACTTGATGCTAATTAGTGCTTTAATCGAAAAAATTAATAAACTGCGGAAATCACCAGATTTTAAGTTAAAAGATACAGCATTCAGAATTAATCACATACAAGTGCAACATGGTAGTATAATACTTATCGCCCAAGCGACACTCCAACAAATACCTGATAATATCCCCTATTGGTAATAAATTTGTTTAAAAGTAGTATAACTACAGTATGATTTAACTTTTAACGGCAATTACTAATATAAACTAATCAATATATTACATATCTAGAACTATTAACCATGCAACAGTATGATGTTGTGATTATCGGTGCAGGACACAACGGATTAGTTTGTGCTGCTTATTTATTGAAAGCTGGCTATAGCGTAGCATTATTAGAAAAGCGTTCAGTTCCCGGTGGTGCGGCGACTACAGAAGAACTTTTACCCAAAGAAGCACCAGGATTTAAGTTTAATCGGTGTGCGATCGACCACGAATTTATTCACCTCGGGCCAGTCGTTGAAGAATTAGAATTAGAAAAATACGGGTTAGAATATCTTGATTGCGATCCAGTTGTATTTTGTCCCCATCCCGACGGAAAATATTTTTTAGGGCATAAGTCTTTAGATAAAACTTGTGCAGAAATCGCTCGTTATTCTCAACGCGATGCTGTAAAATATAGAGAATTTACTCAGTATTGGGAAAAAGCTTTGAGTGCGATGATTCCCATGTTTAACGCACCACCGAAGTCAGTTTTAGATATTGCTGGGAATTACAATATTAGTAAATTTAAAGATTTATTTTCAGTAGTAGGTTCACCAGCTAAAACCCTGGATTTTGTTCGCAACATGATAACCAGCGGTGAAGATATTCTTAATGAATGGTTTGATTCAGAATTTCTCAAAGCACCTTTAGCTAGACTTTGCGCTGAATTGGGTGCTCCTCCTTCGCAAAAAACCTTGGCAATTGGTGCAATAATGATGGCGATGCGTCACAATCCAGGAATGTCTAGGCCTCGTGGCGGTACTGGTGCCTTGACCCAAGCTTTAGTAAAATTAGTTAAGAGTAAAGGTGGCGATATTTTTTGCGATCGCCAAGTTGAAAAAGTATTGATTGATGATGGTAAAGCCGTCGGTGTTAGAGTTGTAGGAGGTAAAGAATTTCGCGCTAGAAATGCGGTAATTTCTAATATCGATGCCAAAAGATTATTCATGCAAATGATAGATAAAAGCGATACAGATGCAGCCGATTCTGAATTGCATGAAAGATTAAAACGTCGCATCGTCAATAATAACGAAACTATTCTCAAAATTGATTTAGCATTAAACGAACCGCTAAATTTTGCACATCACGAGCATAAAGACGAATATTTAGTGGGTTCTATCTTAATTGCCGATTCAGTTCATCATGTAGAACAAGCTCATAGCTTATGTATATTAGGTCAAATACCTGATGCCGATCCCTCAATGTATATCGTAATGCCAAGTTATCGCGATCCTAGTTTAGCACCGAACGGAAAACATACTTTATGGATCGAATTTTTTGCTCCCTATCAAATCAAAGGTGCCGAGGGAACTGGTTTAAATGGTACTGGTTGGACTGATGAATTGAAAAATAAAGTAGCAGATAGAGTGATAGATAAAATAGCAGATTATGCGCCAAATGTAAAGGATGCAATTATTGCTCGTGCTGTAGAAAGTCCGGCAGAATTAGGTGAAAGATTGGGAGCTTATAAGGGGAATTTCTATCACATTGATATGACATTAGATCAAATGGTGTTCTTACGTCCCTTACCCGAGATTGCCAATTATAAAACCCCAATAAACAACCTATATTTAACAGGTGCGGGAACCCATCCTGGAGGTTCAATTTCTGGAATGCCAGGACGTAATTGTGCTAGAGTATTTTTGCAGAAACAGCAACCGATACAGCAGAATTTTAAAGATGTACGGGAGTCGATTGTTTCTACCTTTGAATCGGTTTTTAAAGGGAAATAGAAATTTTTAAAAACCGAATTAATTAGCCCGCATCCTAGAAGGATGGGGCTACAATTACAAAGCCCATCTGGGCTAATAAAACAAATAATTTTACATGGAGTGCAAACAGCACAAAAGTTGAAGGTTTAAGAATCAATAACCCCGTAATTATTGTTCCTAGGAGACAATGGACAGTCAATGACTGGCATCCCCCTGTCGATTAAATTTATACCTTAGTACTTAAAAAATGTCATCCCGACTACAGATGACAAATCATAAACGAAAGTGATGCAATAGATATAGCGTAGCCAATGCATTAAAAATGACACAACAGGTTTTAATTTTAGGGGGAAACGGACGCATAGGTAGTAGTGTTGCTAGGGATATCGCCAAGCATACACAAGCGGAGATCGCGGTTACTGGGCGTAGGTTGTCTCAAAGGCGGCAGGAAACCTCTTTACAATACTTAGCCTTGGATTTAGCGGAAACTGAAAAACTACGTGAAGCTATTTCCAATACTGATATTGTCGTTCATTGTGCTGGTCCTTTTCACTACCGGGATACCTCCGTATTACAAATATGCATTGAACAAGGCGTTCACTATGTTGATGTTAGCGACCATCGTTCCTATACTAGTAGAGTATTAACACTTCACGAACAAGCTGCCGCAAAAGGTATTATGGCAGTAATTAATACAGGTATTTTCCCTGGTATTTCTAATAGTGTGGTGCGTCAATGTGTGGAAAAATTTGATATTCCAGAAAAGATACATTTAAGTTATGTCGTATCGGGTTCCGGTGGTGCTGGGATTACGGTAATGCGAACGACATTTTTAGGCTTGCAAAATCCCTTTGAAGCATGGATAGATGGAAAATGGGAAACGGTTAAACCCTACACGAAAAGAGAGACAGTAAACTTTCCTAAGCCTTACGGAGAAAGCGGGGTTTACTGGTTTGATATGCCAGAAACATTTACTTTACCCAAAGCTTTTCCTACAGTTAAAAATGTGATTACTAAATTTGGTTCTGTTCCCGATTTTTATAATCATTTAACTTGGATAGCGGCGAATGTATTTCCTAAATCATGGATTCAGAACCCCGGTGGTGTAGAATTTTTATCTCAAGTTAGTCATTTTATGACTGATGTTACCGATCGTGTTAGTGGAATTGGTGTAGCAATTCGTTCGGAAGTAACGGGAATTAAAGATGGTAAAACAGCCGTTTATTGTGCAACTTTAGCCCATGAAAATACAGCGATCGCAGCAGGTTATGGTACCGGTAGTATAGTTCAATTACTACTTGAAGGTAAATTAGAACAGCCAGGAGTTTACCCCGTAGAAGAAGCTTTATCAACCGATCTATTTGAAGAAACGATGCAAGCTAGGGGGATTGAAATTAATCAACAGTGGTTGTATAACTAGAAATATGAATAGTTCTCTGTTAATTTAGAACTGCACAAAGATCTATTTTCAATTTGTCGCCACCGCAAAATTTTTCAATTAGGAATCGGAAAATTTTTTATTTTAATTACAATTTTCTGGTATTATTTTTGTAATAAGGTATCTATAATAATCGGAATCTGTCTCGCTTTAAAAATTTTGTACATATTCCCATTATAAAGAGCATGTCAATCCCTATTAATAATCATCCCATAGCTTGGGAACTTTTTTCTCTCTTTAGCGAATAAATTTACAAAACTTTTTGAAATAAATCTGTGATGCAACTTCTAAGTTATTCCTTGTCTCCAGCAAGGAATAGTTTATTGAGGCTCTGTTGAGCGTATAGTTAAGAGATAGAGCCTCACATATCGGTATTACCATTCAGAGACTGGAAACAAGAATGGACACAAAAAATGTAATTATTTCAACAATCATGATTGATATAACATCGGTTTTTTCTCAATAAAAATACGGAATTTTGTTTTTTCTAGTATATTGAATTACTTATTTTTATCCTTGTACTTTGATGGTAGATATCCAAATGTTATTCATCTAAATTTTTCTTGTAGGGTGTTTGATATCATATCTGTGGAGATAAAGTAAAAAGTAAGAAGTATGCATGTTATATTGGCATCCGTCTGCTATCTAATAGTCTTAGTTATATCGTAAGTAATTAACCGGACTTTATATGAATAGAGTGTTGACTTTATGCTGAGCCTTAGAACGATAACTAAAAAATTATGGTATCTTACAATTGGAAGAATATTAATTTGTCGCCACCGCAAAATTTTTCAATTAGGAATCGGAAAATTTTTTATTTTAATTACAATTTTCTGGTATTATTTTTGTAATAAGGTATCTATAATAATCGGAATCTGTCTCGCTTTAAAAATTTTGTACATATTCCCATTATAAAGAGCATGTCAATCCCTATTAATAATCATCCCATAGCTTGGGAACTTTTTTCTCTCTTTAGCGAATAAATTTACAAAACTTTTTGAAATCAAAGGTTTTGAATTATGATGGGTTGATTGTAGAAAATATACTGTAGAAGACAAAACCTGACATTACTAGCACTTAGGCAAGTGTCGCAAGATCCTGGTTGGTGCCGTACACTCCGCAGCCTTATTATTGCCTTCAGAATCAGTCAGTGTACAAGCACCACTAGAGCAAAATATGCCAGCTGCGTAAGTTCTAATTACTTAAGGTTTCAACAGGAGCATGGGAACAGTAACTTTGTAAATTAGTATTAAAAATCGCTAATCTAATAGGGTAGGTATTTTCTTGAATAAAGACTATGGAACAGGTAAAAGGACCAAAAACTCCCCAATTTGCCCAAGTGATGGAATGGGTTTTCAATCCCTTGCAATTGATGGAAAAATCAGCCAAAACTTATGGAGATACTTTTAAATTATCTCTGGTTAGCGAAAATCCGATGATATTTATCAGCCATCCCCAAGCCATTAAAGAAATTTTTACCGCCAATCCCGATAATTTTGATATCGGTAGGGGAAACCAGATTATTGCATCTTTACTGGGAGAGCAATCCTTAGTTTTACTTGATGGTGTACCACACCAACGTCAGCGAAAGTTATTAACGCCACCGTTTCATGGAAACAGAATGAAATCCTATGGCGAATTAATTTGTCAAGTTACTGAAAAAGTTATTAATAATTGGCAGATTGGCGAACCTTTTGAAGTTCGTAATTCCATGCAAGAAATTTCCCTCAGAGTTATTTTACAAGCAGTATTCGGACTGAATGAAGGGAAACGTTATGAAGAAATTAAACAGCTAGTTGCTTCAGTATTAGATATATCCGGCTCCCCTTTAAAGGCTACATTGGTATTTATCCCTTTTTTACAAAAAGATTTAGGTGCTTGGAGTCCCTGGGGTAACTTTCTCCGTCAGCAAAAACGCTTAGATGAGTTGTTATACGCCGAAATTCAGGAACGCAGAGATAACCCCGATACCTCACGCCAAGATATTTTATCATTAATGATGGCTGCACGGGACGAACAAGGTCAACCCATGACAGACCAAGAAATGCGCGATGAGTTGATGACATTATTAGTAGCAGGGCACGAAACCACCGCTTCAGGCTTAACTTGGGCGTTTTATTGGATTCATCATCTACCCGAAGTACGGGAAAAACTGTTAGCAGAATTAGATGGGGTTGACACTAATCAAGATTTAAGTGCAATAGCCAAACTACCTTACTTAAACGGAGTTTGCGCCGAAACATTACGCATCTATCCCATTGCTTTAATTGCTTTCCCTCGCATTACCAAAGTACCGATGGAAATAATGGGCAGAGAATATCCCGCAGAAACATGGTTAACGCCCTCTATTTATTTAACCCACCATCGCGAGGATTTGTATCCACAACCAAAACAGTTTAAACCAGAAAGATTTATTGAAAAACAGTATTCACCCTATGAATATTTAGCCTTTGGTGGCGGTAATCGTCGCTGTATTGGTATGGCGTTTGCTTTGTTTGAAATGAAACTGGTATTAACAATGGTTTTGAAAAACTTAGATTTGAGTATAGTTAATAATCATCAAGTAAAACCAACTCGTCGCGGCGGTACCTTAGCGCCTTCTGGTGGTAAGTGGTTGGTGGTGAAAGGGAAACGGGATGTGAAAGTTAAGGTTGGGGTTTGAGAAGTAGCCCTCAGATTAAAATCTGGGGCTACAGAAAGGAAGCCTGCCGAAGCCAGGCTACTATTGATTAATCAACAAAATCAAAATAAACAAAAAATATGAAACAGTGGTATGAAAAATTGTTTGAAAATTATGCAATTAACTACGATAAAGAAATTTTCACTCAAGGAACTATTGGAGAGTGCGATTTTATAGAAAAAGAAATCGGATATAACAAGGAAGCAAAAATTATTGATATCGGCTGTGGTACAGGCAGGCATTCTATTGAATTAGCAAAAAGAGGATATAGCGTTGTCGGAATTGATTTATCAGAATCGATGTTGCAAAGGGCAAGACAAAAAGCAGCCTCACAAAATCTAGATATTGTTTTTGAAAAACATGATGCAAGAGAATTTTCTTACTCATATAAATTTGATTTAGTAATTATGCTATGTGAAGGTGGATTTTCCTTAATGGAAACCGACGAGATGAATTTTCAAATTTTGCAGAATGCTGCTAATGCTTTAAAACCAAAAGGAAAATTAATTTTTACTACCTTGAATGGTTTGTTTCCTCTGTTTCATTCCGTCAAAGAATTTCTAGATTCAGAAGTACAACCAGGAAATGCCACATACGGCAATCATTCATTCGACTTAATGACTTTTCGGAATATTAATACAATTTATGTCGAAGATGATTTAGGGAATAAAAATGAACTGCAATGCAATGAAAGATATTATGTACCATCCGAAATAACTTGGCTATTAAAAACACTAAATTTTACAACTGTTGATATTTTCGGTGCAAAACTTGGTGCTTTTAGTCGAACTGATAAATTATCAACTGAAGATTATGAAATGCTAGTAATTGCAGAAAAAGATTTATGAAGGAAGAAGGAAGAAGAACTCACCCTTAGAAACGTGGGTACAGAGTAGCTTTAGTTGTCATTCGCGATACGCGAAGCGTCACGCCTATGGCGTATCGTCATTTTTTTACGCCATTATTAGCAATTACTCTATAGGGAATGGGGAGAAGTCCCAATTAATTTTTCTTATCCTTATTTCCGTTTGCTTTAGAATGATTTAAAAGAATACCAAAGACTCTGTGTTCCTCTGCGCTTGCCTTAGCGCTCCTCTGCGTTCAAAATATATAATTTACGCCTTTTAAACATTCACACGCAACAAAACCCAAAAAAACCAGCCCACCCAGGTGGGCTTTGCTCCTGTAGCCGAGGCAGTGCGTTGCCGAGGTTTCCTCGGTTGTAGCAACTGCCATCCACCCTTCAAGGGTGCGGGCTTCCAGTAATAGGCTACCCCTCCAACTTCACTCCCCTTATGGCACAATCCAACAACTCCATCGGATGCATAACCTTCATCTCTTTACCCTGCTCTTTCAAAGACTTACTAATCTGCAAACTACACCCAGGATTTGCCGAAGCAATCATCTCGGCACCCGTATTCACCAAATTCCGGGCTTTTTGCTCTCCCAATTCTTCCGCAACTTCCGGTTGCAGCATATTGTAAACCCCAGCGCTACCGCAACACAAAGCCGCATCTAAAGGCTCGCGTAATTTCACACCGGGAATCTGTCGTAACAATTGACGGGGTTGTACGCTGATTTTTTGTCCATGCAATAAATGACAGGCATCTTGATAAACCATTGTCAGGGTTTCATCTTTTAAAGGCGATAATTTCGCCGTTAAACCCACCATGATTAAAAATTCTTGAGCATCTTTAACCTTCGCTGCGAATTCCTTGGCTTTATCCTTATATTCTGGATCATTTTCTAAAATATGACCGTATTCCTTTAAAGTATGTCCACAACCGGCAGCATTGATAATGATATAATCAACATCCATATCTGCAAAACTGTCAATCATCTGTCTTGCCAAAGTTTGCGCTTGCTCAGCTTGCCCCTGATGCTCCGGAAGTGCCGCACAACAGCCTTGAGATTTAGGAATTACCACCTCGCAACCATTGGCAGTTAATACTCGCACGGTAGCTTCATTCACCGGGGAGAAAAATAACCGCTGCACGCAACCTAATATTACTCCTACGCGGTAACGTTTTTCACCTTGCGCCGGAATTACAGTAGGATAATTATCTCGAAAAGATTTACCAGTAACTTCTGGAAGAATTGATTCCATCGCCGCTAAGCGGGGAGATATTTTTTTAAGTAAGCCAGTAGCACGAATTAATTTTGGTAATCCCAACTTTTGATAAATTAACAGTGGGAAAAGTAAAAGGCGCAATCTTTGGGGATAAGGAAATAGTAAAAAAATTAATTGTCGAAACAATTTATCCGGTAAACTGCGGGGAAAATTCCGCGTCACTTGGTGACGAGTGGCGCTAATTAACTTGTCATATTCTACACCAGAAGGGCAAGTAGTGACACAAGCCAAACAACCCAAACAAGAATCAAAATGTTGAGCAGTTGCCTTATTTAAAGGAATTTCTCCTTCATTAATAGCATCCATCAAATAAATTCTTCCCCGTGGAGAATCCATTTCTTTTCCAATTACCCTGTAACTCGGACAAGTAGAAAGACAAAATCCGCAATGTACACAAGAATCAATTAACTTAGGTTCCGGCGGATGAATATTATCAAAACCTTTTAGATTTTTCAAAGAAGCAATATTATTTTCGTTATTTTCGGAAACTTGCATGATTAATTAGTAGTTATTAGTTAGTGGTTGGTTGTAAATTGCTAAAATTTAAGAGTTAGAAGTTAGAAATGAGGAGTGAGGAGTGAGGAGTTAATAATCATTTATCCCCTTCCTTGTCCCCTTCCTTGCCCCCTTGTGTCTCCATCAAATCCCACCCACAAACCTTCCGGGACTTAAAATGTTCTCAGCATCAAATTGTTTCTTAATTCCCTTCATTAATTCCAACGCATTACCGCCATAACCCCAAACATCTAACTTTTGCTTTACTTCTACATTTGCGGATAAAATCGTTAAAAAACCACTCTTTTGTTCGCACAAATTCCGCATTTCTAAAACCTTTTTTTCATCTTCAAATCGTAATATTCCCAAACCGCTAGTCATATGAATTAAACCTACATCGGCTTGATTTAAAACTTCAACGGCAGCATTTGGTAATACTCCTATTTTGCAAGTAATTGCTGATTCTGAGTCAGGTAAATGTATTTGTTCTGGTAATAAGAGCCATAAATCTTTTTCTTCTGTATCTGAATACACTACGCTAGTTAATCCTAATTTTTCTCCTACTTGCAAAACTTGGTTTAACTGTTCTTTGACACTTTCGGGGATACTCTCGAAACGCACAATTAATCCCAATCCTTTACCCAATCCCATATGTGATACTAGTTGAGAAGAAAGTAAATCGGCTTGGGTGGGGGTTAAAGCGGAACCACGAAGGGTTTCTGCTGCTTGGAATATAGCATCTTGGCTACCCGTTAACATCGCAGTTCCCGAAGCTGACTGCATGGGATATAGCCGAAAAGTTGCTTCTGTAATAATACCTAAAGTTCCGTAGGAACCGGTAAATAATTTCATCAAGTCGTAACCGGCAACATTTTTGACAACTCGTCCTCCAGCCCGAGCAATTTTGCCATCTGCACGGACAAAGGTAATACCTAATAATTGGTCGCGCACGCTACCATAACGCTGTCGTAGGGAACCAGTATCGCCAGTGGCGATGATACCGCCAATAGTTGCCTTCTCAGGTGCTGTAGGGTTGAGAGCAATAATTTGGTTGTTTTCCGCCAAATTTGCCCGAATATCGGCTAATTTAACCCCAGATTCTGCCGTAAGAGTTAAATCACCCACAGCATGATTGATTATTTTGTTGAGGCGTTGGGTACTAACAACGATATCGATACCTTTAGCTAAACCACCCCACTTGAGTTTACTACCATTACCGCAAGGTAAAACGCGCCACTTATTGCGATAAGCTTCAGCAATAACTTCAGCGAGTTGTTCTTGAGTTTGGGGATAAACAAGGCAACCAGGGAGATTTCCCGGTGATATAGCCCCTTTTAGCTGCTTGTTCTCCCCTATACCGACTGTAGGGCAAAGCACCGAGCCGTAAATCAGATTTTCTTCTCCAACAATAGATGCAAGACTAGAATGGTAGACACTCAGCGTACCCTGTTCGCTAGACATCAGTTTCCTTAATGTATTTTTTTTATTGCTTAATACTAATTTACTGTTTTACATACCGAAAGTAACCGTTAATATTTTATTACGACTGTTTAGGGGTTAAAATTTACGTCAAAAATTGCAACCCCTGCATTTTAAGGTTGTATCTTGGGGTATATAAAGAAGTATCCCCCATGCGATCGCCTCTCCTTTATTTGAAATTATTCCATACTGATACTAAGTTAGTACGTCATAAGTATTAACCACGATGTAATAGCCTTATTTTTAACTTAAGCTAGCTATTGGAGAGAGCATATTTTGATCTCTCACAGCATCTTTGCGCGACTATATATGAATTTCATCGGGGTAGCAATGTTAATCATCTTCCAAAAAAATATCTTTAAATTTAGCATCGAAGGCAATTACATTTTTACTATTTTGTAGTTATCAGTCTCCATATAGCAATTTATTTTACCCAACCAAAGAAGATTGCAATGTAATATTTTGCGGTCAGTATGAATTCAACTATTTTTATCTCAAAACTGAATATATTAAATTTAACTATTGTGCTTTTTTAAGTTATTTTTTATATATAGAGTATTATCTAATGTCGTTTTTATATTAACAATAAACTAGTTAGTAAAAAAGAACTATAATAATACTTTATAGATAAAAACGATTTTCTACAGCACTAATGTATTTTTACTAAATTTTCGTTATGCTTTTAGTCGCTGATGAGATTAAAGAGTCTTACCTGACGGTTTCTCCCGAAACTCTTTTGATAGAAATTATTAAATTAATAGAAACACTGAAGGAAGAAAATAGACTCCCTCAAGAATTATTCGTTATAGATAATTCCAAAATTTTAGGTGCGGTTACATTTTTAGACTTAGTAAAATTAACTATTTATGGAACCAATTTAGAAAAGTTAAAAATTGCAGAACTCATGAAACCTGCAATCACTTTAGCACCAGATTATGATTCTCAAAGGGCATTATTTCTGATGCAGCAACATGATATAAAATCTTTGCCAATCGTAAATCAAACAGGAGAATTAATCGAAATAGTTAGCTTAGAAACCATTGCTGCAAAATTGCAAACCGAACTTTTAAACACCAAAAAGCATCTACAAGAAGAAATCAAACAACGCGAGAATTTAGAAAATACAAATAAATTATTACAACGTAGAATCTGCGACAGTCTCGCCACAGAAGCACAACTTCTGCAAACAACTAGCGAGTTACAAGAGTTATTCCAAGCTTTTCCCGATATTTATTTTCGCTTGAAAAATGACGGTACTATCCTTAGCTGCCATACCAAAGAATTTTCTCATTTGTACTTAACACCAGATAAGTTTTTAGGTAAGCAATTAGAAGAAATTTTACCATCATCAATTGCCGATCAATTCAGGGAAGCTATTTCTCAAATACTAGAAACTAATTCTCTAATTACAATTGAATATTCTGTATCATTACCAGCAGGAGAAAAAAGTTTTGAGGCACGATTACAAACTACAATCGGACACCATATTATGGTTATTATCCGCGATATAACCGAACGTAAACGAGCCGAAATAGAGTTACAAAATGCTAAAGATAAACTAGAAGCAAGAGTTGAAGAACGTACTTATGAATTAAAAAATACAAACTCGCGCTTGCGACAAGAAATTATCGAACGTCAGCGTATCGAAGAAGAGCTTCGTTTTCGAGTAGCTTTTGAAAAGCTAATTACTACCATATCTACTCATTTTATTAATCTTGCTGCCTCAGAAATAGATAATGGTATCAATCAAGCATTGGAAACTATTGGTACATTTATTGATGTCGATCGCAGTTATGTATTTTTATTCACAGAAGATTCAAAGAAAATTAATATCACTCATGAATGGTGTATATCTGAAATTCCATCCACGGGCACCTATAAGAATTTTTTTAGAAGAAAAAAATTCTTATGGGAACCCTTCACGAATGATTTTGAAGATATCGATATCAAAGATTTTACTTTATTTACAGAAAAGCTTCGCCGTGGTGAAACTTTGCAATTAAAAGATATAGAAAATTTATTCTTCTTTGAAGCAGTTGAAAAACAGGTTTTTAAAACTAAAAATATTAAATCTCTGATTATTTTACCAATTACCTGTAGTGGAAATTTAATCGGTTTCTTAGGCTTTGAATCCTTCAAGACAATCATATGGACAGAAGACAGCATTGTCTTACTAAAAATTGTAGCCGAAATGCTAGGAAATGTATTAGGACATAAGCAAGTAGAACAAGCTTTAAGAGTAAGTGAAGAAAGATATGCACGGGCTATAAGTGCAGGGAAAGTAGGGGTTTGGGAATGGAATATTCAAACTAACGAAGTTTATATTGACTCTAACTTGAAAGCAATGCTCGGCTATAAAGACGAAGAAATAGCTAATGAATTTACCAATTGGTTGCAATTTGTACATAGTAATGATGTAGCCTTAGTAAAAGCTGAAATTAACGCTTATTTAGAAGATGTAATTCCTAAATACGAAATAGAACATCGAATGTTGCACAAAAATGGAGATGCTTATTCATTTTTAACTCGGGGTACGGTAGTTCGGGATCAGGATGGTATGCCGATATTTATGGCTGGATCAAGTACCGATATTACTGCTCGCGAACAGGTAGAAAATCAATTAAAAGCTTCTTTAAGAGAGAAAGAAATATTACTTAAAGAAATTCATCATCGCGTAAAAAATAACTTGCAGATAATTTCTAGTTTACTGCGTTTGCAGTCTGGATATATCAAAGATAAGCAAGCGTTAGAAATTTTCTTAGATAGCCAAAATCGCGTCCGAGCAATGGCCTTAATTCACGAAAACTTATATCAACATAACGACTTAGCTAAAATAGAATTTTCAGATTATATTCGGAAGCTAAAGCATAATTTAATCCGCTGCTATCAGGTTAATAATATTAATATTAACACTAAGATAGAAAAAATATGTTTGAATATTGATACAGCTATTCCTTGTGGTTTAATCATCAACGAACTTGTTTCTAATTCAATTAAACATGCTTTTAAAAATGGCGATAAAGGAGAAATATATGTAGAGTTTATAGCTTTAGAACAAAGTAAATACTCATTATCTGTTAGTGATAATGGTATGGGAGTACCAGAAAATATTGATTTATTGAAAAAACAATCCCTCGGTTTACAATTAGTTTGGAATCTAGTCGAGCAATTAGAAGGGAAAATAGTCTATAATTCTAAATTTGGGACTTCATTTAGAATTACATTCGCCATAAACAACTGAGGAGAATATAAATGAAAGAAAAAATCTTGGTTGTGGAAGACGAAAGAATTATCGCTTGCGATATCAAAGATTGTTTAGAAAATTCAGGCTATATCGTCCCCGCAATCATCGCTTACGGAGAACAAGCAATTACTAAAATGGGAGAATTAAAGCCAGATTTGGTTTTGATGGATATGATGCTTAAAGGCGATATGAACGGAATTCAAGCCGCCGAAATAATTATAAGTAGCTTTAATATTCCAGTAGTTTTTCTTACTGCTTATTCCGACGAAAGCACTCTCCAAAAAGCTAAAGCCACTCAACCTTTTGGTTATATACTCAAACCTTTTGAAGAATCTCAATTAATTACTACTATTGAAATCGCTTTGAGCAAACATCAAAAAGAAACTGTAATGCGAAATGCTTTACAAAAAGAGAAAGAGATGAGAGAACTTAAATCTCGCTTTATTTCAATGGTAAGTCACGAATTTCGTAATCCATTAAACACAATTTTAAATTCGACTGAATTACTCACAAACCAGAATCAGCAACTTACCGAAAATACAAAATATGAATATTTAAATCATATACAAAATTCTGTAAAATATCTAAATGAACTTTTGAATGATGTTTTATTAGTAGGTAAAGCAGAAGTCGATCAAAACCAATTTAATCCTATACCTTTAGACTTACAAAAATTTTGTGCTGATTTAGTAGCAGAAATAAAATTCACAGCCACCAAGCGACATAATATAATTTTAAAAATTCAAGGATGCTCTATTCAACCAGAAGAAAATACTAATTCTCAGAAGTTAAGTGCTAACATTACACTACCTCGCTTAGATGAAAAAATACTCCGACACATCCTAACCAATTTATTATCTAATGCGATTAAATATTCTCCCCAAGGTGGAGAAGTGCGTTTTGATTTATTTTGTTTACAAGAAGAAGCTATTTTCCGTATTCAAGATGAAGGTATTGGGATTCCGGAAATAGAACAAGAAAATTTATTTACTTCTTTTCACAGAGGTAGCAACGTCGGTGAAATATCTGGACATGGTTTGGGACTATCAATTGTTAAACAATATGTCGAATTGCATGGCGGAGAAATCAGCTTGATTAGTAAAGAAGGAGTTGGAACAACTGCGATCGTTACTTTACCGATTAATGGGTAGTTAGCAGTTAGGAATTAGGAGTTAAAAAATAATTATCAACTAACCACTATCAACTACCAACTATCAATTATCAACTATCAAATATTAATAGCGCCCTTTCCATTTACTGGTGGATAATAATCAACCTTACTATTAACTTCAATAGGTGTAGCCAAGTCTCTTCCTGTAATCAATCTTGCGCCACGATTTCGGGTGAAATAGTTCCAAACCCACTGAATCATAACTACTAGTTTGTTATCAAATTCAACTAAATAATAAATGTGAACTAATAACCAGAATAGCCAAGCGATGAAACCTGTAAGTTTCATAAAACCTAAATCAACAACAGCAGAATGTTGTCCAATTACCGCTAAACTACCTTTATCAACATAATTAAACTGAGGTATTGTATTACCTTTTAACTGCTGTTTAATCGCCAAGGCTACATACTCCCCTTCCTGCATTGCAACAGGTGCAACACCGGGTAGTGGTTTACCTGTTTGATGAGCAAAATGCGCTAAATCACCGATTACATATATATTAGGATATCCCTTTAAACTTAAATCTGGTTCAACAATTACTCTTCCTGCTCTGTCGCATTCTGCACCAGTTTTTTCTGCTATTACTTTACCTAAAGCTGAAGCTTTTACACCCGCTCCCCATAACACCGTTTTAGCTGCAAACTCTTTGATTTCATCACCTTGCTTAACAGTAACGATATCACCTTCAATACCAGTTACTAAAGTTTTCGTAACTACAGTTACACCTAATTTTTCCAAAGATTCTTGAGCTTTAACAGACAACTCTGGTGCAAACGGTGGTAAAACTCTATCCAAACCTTCCAAAAGCATTACCTGTGCTTGGGAAGTGTCGATGTTACGGAAATCTTCCTTGAGAATACCGTAAGCCAACTCAGCAATGGCACCAGCTAATTCTACCCCAGTTGGACCACCACCAACCACCACAAAGGTTAACAAAGCACGACGTTTCTCATCATCTGTCTCCTGCTCTGCTGCTTCAAATGCCATAAATATGCGACGACGCATTTCAATCGCATCTTCCACTGTTTTTAAACCAGGTGCGAATTCTTCCCACTCATCCTTACCAAAGTAAGAATGCTTAGCACCAGTAGCAACAATTAAACTGTCATAAGGGATTTTTTCATCCCCCATTACAACATTTTGCTTCTCTGGATCGATATTTGTAACTTCTCCCAAAAGCACTTTTGTATTTTTACTCTTACTAAGTACCGATCGCAACGGTGACGAGATATCAGCCGGAGATAAAGTTCCCGTAGCTACTTGATATAAAAGTGGTTGAAACAAATGAAAATTTCTTTTGTCAATTAAAGTAACATTTATATTTTTACTGTTCAGTGCTTTCGCTGTATACAAGCCTCCAAAACCCCCACCAACTATTACCACGTGATGAGGCGGTTTAATTCCTGCTTTATTTTCCATAAAATTTATTTACTCCCGTTGACGTTTCTGTCACGGGCACCCATAAGAATTTTTTTAGTATCAAAAAATTCTTATGGGAACCCTTCACTATTCTTAACAAATTTTTACTAATTTTAACAGTGGGTTCTGTTTCTCTTTTACAAATTGTTTTAGTAAAAAGTCTTAAATGATACGGTTGTAGAGTGTTAGGTATTACATTTAAATATTTTATTAATAAAAAATATGCTTGTAAAGTGGACACTAATAATAAATTTGAGCGTAATTACGATCGTTATCTTTGTTTTTATCTGAATTAATATTTAAGTGTAAATAACTAATTAATATGTATTTTTAATTAGCACAGATCGTAAATTATCCTGATTGTTAAATTAATGAAGTTTGAAATCATAAACCATCCTAGTGTTTCACCACACCAACATTGCCGGGTTAAGACAGAGAGGGGGGAGAGTGGGAAGAGGGGGAAGAGGGGGTAGAAAATAATTTTTTCTTCTCGTTATTAACCCCGCAGAATTAATGTGGCAGAGTACTAGTGCTCCACCACATAAGTTATGAGGGATGCAGGATAAATCGCACCAATTAAAGAGACGTTGCACTGCAACGTCTCTACATTATTTATGGGTGTTAGTTAAATGTGGGAGATATTTTAATACAATCCTTTCACCCATTCCCATTCTCTTGTCAACCCTTCTCTTAAGCTAACCTGCGCCTGATAACCTAAAATCTGCTTCGCTTTGGAAACATCCGCTGCTGTGTGACGTGCATCTCCCATAGCTCTTTCAATATGGTTTCTCTTGATGGGTTTGCCAACAATTTCTTCCATTGTTTCCAATACTTCTTTTAAAACCACTCTGCTACCACCGCCAATATTAAATATCTCTCCCACAGCATCCTCTGTGGTAGCCGCGGCTAAGTTAGCAGCAACAGCATCGCTAACAAAGGTAAAATCTCGGGTTTGCAATCCGTCACCGTAAATAGGAATCGCTTCATCCTGTATTACAGCTTTATAAAATTTGTGAAATGCCATATCAGGACGTTGACGAGGACCGTAAACTGTAAAGTAACGCAACGCTACAAAAGGTACGCCAAAATTTTTGTAATATAGCCCGCATAACCTTTCGGCGGCTAATTTGGTAATTCCATAGGGCGAAACTGGTTTGGGACAAATCTGTTCGCTAGTAGGTAAAGTTTCCGCATCGCCATATACGCTTGATGTGGAAGCGTAAACCAACCTTTGTAAATTTTTCGCGTCTTTTGCTGCTTCTAACAAAACTTGAGTAGCGCTGATGTTGCGTTCCGTGTAAAAACGGAAACCTTGCCCCCAACTAGCCCTTACTCCCGCTTGCGCCGCTTGATGGTAAACAACATCAACATCTTCTAAGAGCGATGGCCAGTCTAAAAATTGAATATCTCCTTCAATTAATTTAAATTTTTCGTAGCTTTGTAAAGATGTAACATTTTTATGCTTGAAAAAAGGATCGTAGTAATTATTGAATTCATCTATCCCAATTACTTCTTCTCCTCGTTTTAGCAATGTTTCTGCTAAATGGGAGCCAATAAAACCCGCCGCTCCAGTTACTATATTTTTAGTCATGTCTCTTGATATTTTGATATTTTATTAACTCAGTATTCACAGGTTAATCGGTATAGATAGGTAGTTGCCACTACTTTTTCATTTTTTTTTTGATTCAAGGGAAAATACTTAGAAGTAAAGTAAAAATTAATCTTTTTTATATTTTCCAGTCTCTTTTATCAAATCTGCTAAGGTTGGTTAGTAAGGTATCTATAGCTCCCCTTGAGTGGTTCAATCTTGCCTCTCTTAGCTACTTTCTTGCTCAACTGCCATAAGGTAAGCGTTACTACCAGCTTCTCCAAGATGTTTAGAATCAAGAGATATAGGACTCCTATCTGAAAAAGTCTCAGTACATTTTCTGTTCCCTGTTCCCTATTCCCTGTTCCCTTGCTCAACGAATTATTTCAATATTCAAACCGGATTCCTATATATGTTTTTATCTAACTGCTTGTTTCACCTGGGTTCTACCCAAAATTTGCAATATTGAAGGACGTAATATCAATGAAGCCAATGCAGTTATGATTACAATCAGCAACCAGGTTAATATAATACGAAAAATGTAAATATACTTGTTCAAAAATGAGAAGTCTAATTCTACTTGATTAAAGAAAAAATAAGCATACGGTATCCACATGATTGTAATAATTAAGATTATGGACCAGATAATAACCCGCCTTAAGTAAGAGCTTATTTGAGAATTACGTAACCAAGAAAATAGTGCTGGAAATAAAAATAAGCAGAAAATTAATCGGTAATCATTATTTGAATTTAAGAAAAAGCAAAAAACAAGTATTGCTACTCCCAATAAAAAATAGTTTTCCTCTCTCTTCTCTATCTTAGGTAAAATGGCACGTCTATGTAATAATGGCATTGCCACAAACATGAGAAGTGTAGATAAAGCAACTAAACTCAATAACTGTGGAATTGGTGATTTAAATCCTAATAACTCAAATAATAGTTTAGCCCCAAAAGTCGTCAAGCCACTAGGCTTGGGAATACGTGAGTGCAGAAACAATATTTCCCTGTAGGTGAATAAAAGAAAGACACTAATAGCTGAAATAGATGCAGTCAGCCAAAAGAATATTTGTCTATTATTCTTCTGAAGATGAGCGAAAAGAATGTAAGCAGCGAAAGGGTAATATTTTGCCGGGGAAACTAGTGAAATAAGGCAGAAAGCAACTGCATTCGCCGATAAAGAGTTTTTTGATAAGAAGATTGGGACACACAGGAGAAAACCGAAAATTATAATATCATCGTTACCTCGTTCAGCAGCAAGTAAAACAGAGGGAGAACATAAGGCTAGATATGCAGCTATCATTTGCCACCATGTCCGAGGCTTGATAAGAAATAATGTTCCAAAAACCATGAGAATAATAAAAAATATACTCAATGGAACAGCATGCTGAAGATTAAGACCTAGATAACCCAACATAAGAGTGTAGCTAGGTTTGTCGTTTATCCTTTTTAATGGATCGAGTGGATTTGGCCGATTATACACATCCAACCCCATCATATGTCCCTGAATATGAGCTAGCCGACCTTTCATATCTAGAAAAGGATGGACATCAGGAAGGTGGACTGGACCAATAACAAAATGCCAAGATTCTGGAAATAAAAACAGAAGTATATATGTAAAAATCACCACAAATATAAGGGTCATCCATTTAATATATTTATAGAAATTTAAAGCATTCAATATTTTGATTTTTGTGTTCATTATCAGATATAAATTACATTTTAATAACAGCCTATATTCACAATTATCTATCAATTAAATTGTTGATTTTATCACTTAAATTTAGCAATCAATTGAAGAAAAATATCTCAATAAATCTGGTATTTTGACTAGCTATTTTTATTATTATTTCGATAAAAAGCACGAATATTCAAGTACACCATGCTACTTCTTATTCTCATTTACAATAGTCAATTATTCTCAACCATAAATAATAAATTACTAATGACCAAAAAAAATTTAGATTTTACCCAACAGGATTTTGGATTATAAATGGTTGAGGGGCCCCTAGTTTCAACTATGGAAATAATCTAAAATCGTTATTCAAACGAAGTTTGTGACTCATCAAAAATCCGCAAGCCCCTAAATTTATTTATGGGGACAATCCGGCGGATGTCCTATCGGACACGCTACGAAGACCGTAAATCCAAAATCCAAAATTGATATGACTAGATTCTGGAATAAGAAATAAAATTGCAAGAGAAGTTGTTGAGCATAAATGTGGATGATTTTTTCGATAAATAGACAATCATCAATTGGTTTGAGTCCCTCTAGCAATTACTGTTAGACTTTGCCCGGCTGTCAACAACTCACAACAAGGCATACCGTTAAAGCTGGATAAGTATTAAAATTGGTGAAAAAATAAAGCGCATCATCAATGAAAGTACGAGGATATCAGTGAAAATTGTAGTTGTGGGTAGTGGAGGAAGAGAACATGCTCTGGCTTGGAAACTTCTTCAATCAAGCCAAGTTGAGCAAGTTGTCTGCATACCGGGAAATGGCGGTACGGCTAATATGAATCGCTGTCGAAATTTATCTCTAGCGATAGATGATTTTGCTGGGATCGGTGATTTTTCCTTGAAAGAAGGAATTGATCTCGTAGTTATAGGCCCAGAAGTACCCTTAGCAAAAGGAATTACAGATTACTTGCACTCACTTGGCTTAAAAGTGTTTGGCCCTTCCATGGCAGGAGCGCAAATAGAAGCGAGCAAAGTATGGGCAAAAACACTGATGCAGGAAGCTAATATTCCGACTGCGAATAGTGCGGTATTTAACCGTGCAGCACCTGCGAAAAGCTACGTAAAAGACCACGGAGCACCGGTAGTTATCAAGGCTGACGGTTTGGCCGCGGGTAAGGGCGTTACGGTGGCAACCAATATAAATCAAGCTGTAGAGGCAGTTGATGCAATTTTTCACGGTCAATTTGGTAGCGCTGGAGAATTTGTAGTTATTGAAGAATGTTTGAGTGGGCAGGAAGTATCTGTTTTAGCATTGACTGACGGTTTAACCATTAGACCTTTATTACCAGCCCAAGATCACAAACGTATTGGCGAAGGCGATACGGGAGAAAATACAGGTGGAATGGGGGCTTATGCACCAACACCCATTGCTACTGTTAATTTAATGGAGCGGGTTCAAAAACAAGTTTTAGATAAAACTATAAATGCCCTAAGGGCTAGGAATATTGATTATCGAGGCGTGCTTTACGCTGGGTTAATGATAACTCCAAGCGGTGAATTCAAAGTTTTAGAATTTAACTGTCGTTTTGGCGACCCAGAAACCCAAGTAATATTACCATTATTAGAAACACCTTTAGAAGAACTAATGCTTGCCTGTATCGAGCAACGTTTAGAACAAATGCCGCCTATAGAATGGAAACAAGGAGCCGCTGCTACCGTAGTTGCCGCTTCTGGGGGATATCCCCAAGCTTATGAAAAAGGTAAAGTTATTACAGGTATTGCCGGAGCCGAAGGGTTGGGAGTAACGGTATTTCACGCTGGAACAAAGTTAAATCAACAATTAATTACAGATGGAGGTAGAGTTTTGAATGTAACGGCTATTGGAGAAAACCTCTTCCAAGCCTTTGCTAAAACATACGCCGGTATTGAGCAAATTAACTTTGAGGGAATGTATTATCGGCGAGATATTGGATATCGAGTGAACACTCAACAGTGAGCAGTGAGCAGTGAGCAGTGAGCAGTGAGCAGTCAACAGTGAGCAGTGAACAGTTAACAGTGAGCAGTTATGAGTTATGAGTTATGGGTTAATAAAAGAAGTATCTGGGCACAGGGAAGGGGGG
>ERZ1740059.422-NODE-422-length-22732-cov-6.100498_pt1 | contig 22732 bp, 21 predicted proteins | sample MGYA00581744_ERZ1740059 | MGnify/ENA primary metagenome ERZ1740059 (study PRJEB43018, sample SAMN04849738) | marine metagenome | isolation source: floating plastic debris | place: Pacific Ocean | collected 2008-08-28 | study: EMG produced TPA metagenomics assembly... | reverse complement strand
GCAGCATGATATGAGCATTGATATTCAATTCAAAACTGAACGATTATATGAGATCGTTCAGATTGGTGTGCACGAAGGGAAAAGAGTTCAGGAAATTGACGACATCAAGCATGAGGCTTTGTGCTTATTTGAGGTGAAAAGTCAGCCAAATGGAAGCTTCAAGCAACCTGATTATTATGTGATTTATGAGCATTTTTCACAGGATAATTTTTTTGGACAAGACATCTTAGCAAATGATGCAATAAAGTTTGCTCATGCTACCTTACTATCCGTTCCTGCGTCTGTTTCGTTACAGGTAAATGACGGAAAGTATTATGAATTTTTTGCAGCTTGGGTCAATGAAGGAAAGCAGGAACAGCTACAAAAATTCTTTGAGGCTTCACAACCCATAAAGGAAAAATACGGTCGTCCTGCGCCAATCTTTCACGTTCAATTTCAACCAGCTACTAGCACTGACGAAACTCCATTCTTTACTTCCTTGATTGCAGGTTTAGTAGAGTGGGATCACTACTCAGATGTAGAGGCTTTATTAGGTAACAAAGAATTTCAGAATTTGGCAGCACCGTTATTCGGAGAAGCAATTTCACGTATGGAAATGATTTTAGGAAAGGTCGTCAAACTTTGATGGCCTTTCATTTTATACTGAGAACTGTTTTCAAGCAATTTTTGTGGACAAACGTGATTATATGAAACCCTCAAATCAGATTTTTCATTATCAGGAAACATTTTTTACAATAAACTTTACCACAAAATAATGTTGGGACTTTAGACTCGAAATTTCCAGTCTACCTTGTCAATTCCAGCAATGCCACCACTTCTACATGAGATGTATGCGGAAATTGATCCACCAAGCTAAACTTTTTAATCGAATAGCCAGCCAGGGCGAGCTGTTCTATATCCCTGGCTTGAGTAGCCGGATTACAAGACACATAGACCATGCGCTCGGCATCCAGGTCGATGATCTTTTTTAACGTTTTAGGAGCTATCCCAGCTCTGGCAGGATCTAAAATGATCGTCCGGATCTTTCCCTTATATTCCGGATGCTCGTACAAAAATTTACCCACATCTGCTGCATGAAATTTTACGCCCTGTATTCCATTACGTGATGCATTTTCCCGGGCATCTTCAATAGCTGATTCAACGATATCCACACCTACAATTTCTGCATTTTCACTTTTCGAGGCTAAAATTTGACCGATGGTGCCTGTACCACAGAATAAGTCGAGTACGATGGTATTATCAATGGCTTCTTTTTGCTCCAAGGCATACGCTGCCACCTTTTCATATAACTTCTCAGCGGATTTGGGATTGGTTTGAAAAAAGCTCTTTATGCTAATTTCAAAGCTCAAACCGAGTAGCTCTTCCACGATTTTGTCTTCTCCGTCTATAAGTCGAATATCACCGGATGTAGCTATGGTTCTATCTCCGGTTTCATCGTTAATAGTATGTAAAAACCCGGCAACCCGGTTGCCGAAATGTGTTATCAATAGTTTAGAGAATTTTTGTAAATTAAATTTTTGCAGCCCTTCTGATGTAGTGACCAAATTGAACAACAGTTGGTTTGTTTTAAACGACTTGCGCACTACTAAGTACCTGAAAAAGCCCTTCCTCCTCGGCCCATGCCAGGGTGGAAGACCGCTCTCTTTACAATGGCCTTTGATTAATTTTAATTTGTCTTCTAACTGCTTATCGAACAAACCTGAATCCTGCTTCAAGTCGTCTCCACACCACCAGGTACCTCTTTTCTTAAACCCTAATGTAAATTCATCAATATCCTTTTTAAGCTCATGATCATAACCTATGGCCGAAAAGGCGTATTCCATTTTATTCCTGTAATGAAAAGTACCGGGAGAAGACACAAATTCATCAAATACAGACCCAATATCCTTTACTTTACCGATGCGTTTAAATAGGTCGAATGTGCTTTGTTTTTTATAAGCATGCTGTTTTTCAATAGGTAATTTGATATAGGGGGCGCCAGGAATCGCTTGATAAGGCACGTCAATCTCGTCTTCAGAAGCCCTTAGCACTTCCAGAAGCTTGCATTCTGCGTAAGCCTTACCTACTTTTCTTACTTGTGCTTTGACATACTGACCTGGCAATGTGTTAGGTACGAAAACAATAAAGTCACCATGCTCATTACTCATCCTTCCAATGCCTTTTCCACCGAAGGCATAGTCCTGGATATGTATTTCCAATATTTCTCCGCGCTTTACAAATTTCTTTTGTGTTTTTCTTACCATTATCAATCTGTTTATAGCCGCTGGTAAACAATATGACGCTGAAGCCAAAGTTAAAAAACCACGAAATATTAAGTCAAAATGTGCTAGGTGAGTGTGTCGATCAACCGATTTTCTTTGAGGCCCGAGAAATAACATGACATACCTTCTTTCAATTCAGCGCTTATATAGCAACGCCATCACCAAAGACAACTTGGCCACATGTCGTACAAAGAACCACCTAAGCTATTCTTCCAGTAAAGATGTCTTTTAAAACTTTATTTTTTAAATTCATGTAATAATACAATCATCAGACTTATTTTTAAGGTTACTCGAAGGCCAGGTGCACAGAATGAAACAAGTTTTACTCCTTATAAGTCTTTTTTTGGCTATCAAATTTAGCGCTCTTGGCTCGCATATCGTCGGGGGCGAGTTTGAGTTGTTACACATTCAGGATTTTCAGTACAGGTTAAATATGATCCTGTATTTTGATCGGATAAATGGTGTTGCCGGCGCTCAAGATCCAGCTGTTACTGTTTATTTCTACAGGAAGTCCGATAACGTACAGGTGCTTTCAAGAACGCTTAATCTTAGTACGGACACTCAGGTAGAATACAGTAATCCGGCTTGCGACCCGGATAACGAAACCCTTTCTACGTCGCGTATTCTGTATACTGATGTACTCACTTTATCTCCTGATACCTTTAGCGATCCGGATGGATATTATATTTCATGGGAGCGATGCTGCAGAAATTATACTATAACCAATATCCAAAGTAATGATCCGCAGGGAAACGGGGTTTCGGCAGGTCAAACATTTTATCTTGAGTTCCCACCAGTGACTATAGACGGTAGCCCATTTATTAACTCAACACCGCGTTTGTTTCCGCCGCTAAGTGATTTTGCTTGTATTAATAAACTTTATTTTACTGATTTCGGAGGTGTAGATGATGATGGTGACTCCCTGGTTTATTCGCTGGTAACTCCTTTTAGTACAGTGGATACGCAAAACGCCTTTCCGGTGGCCCCAAACCCGGGTCCATATCCGGAAGTAGTTTGGCGGCCTACTTTTGGTATTGATAATATTATTGGCGGTAACCCTGATCTGGCTATTTCAACAGATGGCCTTTTAACAGTAACACCCTCCAACGCTGGCTTATATGTTTTTGCCGTTAAGGTAGAAGAGTTTCGGGATGGCCTTAAGCATGGAGAAATGAGAAGAGATTTCCAGATGTTGGTTATTGCTGATTGTGAATCCAATGGCGATCCCTTGGTACTGGCTCGTGAAACCGGTGACGATAACTTCTATAATGAAGGAACCGTCATAAATTTTGATTTCAACGATCTTGACAAGTGCATTGATATTTTGGTTACGGACTCGCTGACTAATATAGGTAGGGACTCTGTGTCAAACATAAACTTAAGAGCAATACCGATCAATTTCGATGCAGATTTAGAAGGTATTGAAATTGACTTCACGCAAAATGTTACGATTAGGAACGAAACAGATACCGCCAGGTTTACGGTTTGTTTTCCCGATTGTCCGTATACAAGAAATGGGTTTTACCAGATTGGCATAATCGGATTTGATGATGCATGTCCCCAGCCTTCGCTGGACACGGTTATCGTATCGCTGAATGTGCCACCGCCACCAAATGAAAATGCTTTCTTCAGGGTTGATAATATAGTTAGGAATGGCTTTTTCTCACCAAATGTTGTGGATTTCGATGCTGGTAAATTCAGTATGTACGACCTTGGTTCTTTTGATAATGATGGCGACTCGGTAAGCCTGGTTGTGACTCCTCTAGGCTTTGAATTTGCTGATATAGGCATGGAGTTGGGCGATATTATGAGTGAAGGTGGTAAGTCAACAACTACCCTGAACTGGGACTATGATTGTAATGCCGAAAATCTGGATTTTTCAGCTGGACGAGATGTGCCCATTGCCTCCGGGGTAATGAAAGCATTTGATATTTTATTAGAAGCTGAAGATTTTGATCAATGTGAATGGGAAGATCCTCAATCACTACTTCTAACATTTCAGATTTTCTTTCCTAATCAAACCAAGCCCATAGTTTATGAATCTAACAACTTTGGGGTAGATTCTCTAGGGTTTAACTACCAGCTGCGTGAGATAATCCAGCATTTAATTCGCGGACAAGATGAGGATAATGACGAGATACTGCTAACCGCAAGGGCTGCTAACTTTGATTTTAATGACTACGGAGTTTCATTTCCCGACATTTCCGGTACGGGAAACATCTCCCAAAACCTCATTTGGGAATTGGCTTGTGAGCTTAACTTGGCTGAGCAGGACTCTTTTAGAATCGACTTTCTCGTAGAGGACATCGATGCCTGTCAGCTTACAAATGCAGATACTTTAACCATGGACTTTTTACTCTCACCGCCGCCTAGCACTGATCCGTTATTGACTTACAGAAGTGCGAATACACTTAACTTTGTCGGCGACAGCGTAGGGTTCATATTAGGAGATGAATTGAGTATTAACGTTGAAGGTCGAGAGTTTGACGGTGATAGCCTTGAATTGTTTCTCTTGAACGAAGGATCTATTCCGGGAGTGGAATTTGAAAGAGTGACTGGTTTTCGGCAGGTAAGTAATACGCTTACCTGGATCCCGGATTGTTCAGTATTTACAGATGCTGATTTTTCAGAAGACTTCTTGTTCAACTTTGTATTGCTAGATAAGAATTGCTATCTGCCAAAGTCAGATACTTTGACCTTAATGGTCCACGTAGAGGACATCCCGCAGAGAAATGAATTTGCTATCTCTAATGTAATCACTCCTAAAAGTAGTCCGGAGCAGAACGATTACTTTGGCTACTATTTCATTGAAAATCCAAATGAAGAGGATAGACTCATTTATTTGCCTATTGACAACTGTGCAGGTCAGTTTGAGCAGGTGATTATACTTAACCGCTGGGGCCATGAGGTTTTTACCAGTACAGATCGCGACTTTAAGTGGTTTGCCAATGGGGTATCCAGTGGAATCTATTATTACACTATACTCTATACAAATAGCAAATTCCAGGGATCGCTTACAGTACTTTTTTAAGTCTCTTTAACTTGGTTATTTAGCATATGCAACCGCTCGCATTTCTCGGATAACGGTTACTTTGATCTGTCCGGGATACTGCATATCTTTTTCGATTTTTTGAGATATATCAAAAGATAACTGTCCAGCCTTATCATCGGCCACTTTATCGGCATCGACCATTACACGAAGCTCGCGTCCCGCCTGAATAGCATAGCATTTATTTACACCATCAAAGCTTAATGCCAATGCCTCCAGATCTTTCAGACGCTTAATATAGCTTTCCATTATTTCCCGTCTGGCTCCTGGACGTGCACCGGATACAGCATCACAGGCTTGCACAATAGGGGAGATGAGGTGAGTCATTTCAATTTCATCGTGGTGCGCCCCTATTGCATTGCACACTACGGGATGCTCTTTATATTTTTGGGCCAGTTCCATTCCTAAAATGGCATGTGGCTTTTCAGCTTCCTCAGGCCACACTTTGCCAATATCGTGAAGTAAACCTGCCCGCTTTGCTTGCTTGGGATTTAGACCAAGTTCCGAGGCCATTGTCGCGCACAGATTAGCCACTTCACGCGAATGCTGTAATAGATTCTGGCCATAAGATGAGCGGAAACGCATTCGGCCAACCATCTTGATTAACTCAGGGTGCAGTCCATGAATACCCAGGTCGATGACCGTTCGTTCACCTATTTCGACAATTTCTTCTTCAATATTTTTCTTTGTTTTAGAAACGATTTCTTCGATTCTGGCCGGGTGAATTCTACCATCAACTACCAATCTGTGTAGAGATAGCCTGGCAATTTCTCGTCTCACCGGGTCGAAACCGGAAATGATTATGGCTTCCGGGGTATCATCAACAATAATTTCTACGCCGGTGGCTCCTTCCAATGCGCGTATATTGCGTCCTTCGCGGCCGATTACCTTACCCTTGATATCGTCACTTTCAATATTGAAAATGGAAACGCAGTTTTCTATAGCATGCTCAGTGGCCGTTCTTTGTATAGTATCTAACACAATTTTCTTTGCCTCTTTGGTAGCCGTAAGCTTAGCCTCTTCAATAATATCCTTTATTATAGAGGATGCCTTAGACTCTGCCTCAACCTTCATCGATTCCACGAGCTGTTCGCGGGCTTCCTCGGCGCTAAGGTTAGATACTTTTTCTAGTATAGTTACCTTCTGTTCGTTAAACTGGTCAAGCTCAACCTTCTTTTTATTTACCACGTCGAGCTGAGTATTGAGCTTATCTTTCAGCTCAGATAGATCTCCTTCTTTGCGTTTGACCTTTTCAAGCTCTCTGGATAAATGTTGCTCCTTTTGCTTGAGCTTATTTTCATTGGTTATAAGCTGATTTTTTTTTCTGGCAGTTTCTTCTTCAAACTCAGCCTTGAGTTTAATAAACCTCTCTTTTGCCTCAAGTATTTTATCCTTTTTGATACTTTCTGCAGAAACTTCAGCCTCCTTGACAATTAATTTTGCCTTTTCTTCTATCTCCAATTCCTTGGTTTTATTGGCTCTGGCAACAAGTGTTTTCCCAACAAAAACTCCTATTCCAAGGGCAACAACTGCGGCAATAACTATATAGATTACTAATTCCATTATCCCTCTTTTTTAGATGTGCCAAACGCGTTAAGCGCTCTTTATACGAGGATAGGAACCTGGAAAGTTCCGGAAAGTGAGTTGGAAATAAATTTATAGAGATTCGTTGATCATCTTATTTAGATGCTCAACTTTTTCAACAAGCGCCGGATCTTCTTCGTCAAACTGTTTTTCTTCCATCGCCATCTTATCTACCAAGCTATCAAAAGCAACCATAGCCAGCAGGTCTTGATTATCATTAATGCCAAACTGCTCACGATAAGACCTCAATCTCTCATTAATCTGCTTCCCGGCCTTTCGTACCCTTTCCTCATCCTCTGGCTTTACCTTCATAGGATATTCTCGGTCGGCAATCTTAATTTTAATGGAGAGAATTTCCATTCAGCTGTATTATTTGCTTAGATGCGCAATGCATCTATCAATCTCTTTTATATAAACGTCAATCTTCTTCTTCAACTCCGAAGAATCTTCCCCTTCAGTGTCTATCCCTTCTACAATCTTACTGATTTTAATCTTATTTTGAAAGCCGCTGATTTGTTCATCTTTTGATTTAAGAAGGGCTCTAAGTTCTTCATTTTCAGCTCTAAGCTGAGCTCTTTCTTGACGAATGGAACCAAATTCGTTTAACAGCAAATTAAGCTTTCTTTCAAGTGTACCCAGCTGCGACTTTAGAAGATCTTTGTTCATAGTTACTGTCTTATTACAGCTCCGAGTTCTGATTCGAAAAGCCGCATCATTTTACTCATTGCCTTATCAATTACTTTGTCTGTAAGGGTTCGTTGGTTATCCTGAAGCGTAAAACTCAATGCATATGCCTTTTTCTCCTCGCCAATTTCTTTACCCTCATAAACATCGAAAACATTAATACTTCTAAGCAGTTGTCTTTCACTTTTCAGAGCTAACTCCTGAATTTCAGAATACAAGACCGACTTATTAATTACTAACGACAAGTCTCTGCGAACTTCAGGATACTTCGATACCTCTTGGTACTCTATATTATTGCTTGTTTGCTTTAAAAGCAAATCCCAATCGATGTCTGCGTAAAATATTTCTTGCTTTATGCCAAATCCTTTAGCTACAGCGATTTTCACTTTTCCAAGAGAGGCGATTATACGATCCTTTACATTAAACTGGATACCAAATTCGAAAGGATAGGTATGGATTGGCGATGAGCTTGTTTTACCCATATCAAAACGCTCTAAAATGCATCTCACTGCCTCTGTAATATGATAAAAATCTACATTTTGAGGTTTAATGCGCCAAGTTTCAGCTACGACTTTGCCCGTTAGGTATATGGCCAGCCTTTTCCGTTCATTGTAATCATTCTCCTCTTTTGTATAGGTATTTCCGAATTCAAATAATCTTAGATCAGACTGCCTTCGATTAATGTTGTGCGCCGCTACCTCTAAACCGCTGTAAAGCAAGGACTGACGCATTACCCCAAGGTCTTCACTAAGTTTGTTCAAAATGGTTATGCTGTTTTTTGCTTCAAGATTTTCGGCATTTGCAGCATACTCCGGCTTGGTAAGGGAGTTAGTAATGATCTCAAGGAAACCTTTGGTAGCCAAAAACTCAGCAGTCTTTTGTTGAATTTTATCGACATCCACCTTAGGAAACTGTGCCAAATAGTCGCTACTAAAGCTACTTGGCAGATCAATGTTGTTGAACCCATGAATACGAAGGACTTCTTCAATTATATCTGCTTCCCTAGTAACATCTACCCGGTAAGGTGGCACCATAGCCTTAAACTGTTCTTCGTTCAGCTCTTCTGTTTGAATATCCAGGGAGTTAAGAATTTCAAAGATTCTTTCTTTATTAAGGTCTATTCCTAATAGTCGAGAAACATGCTTATATTCTACAATCACCTCGAAATCAGCCACTTTTTGAGGATAAATGTCTACCACTTCCGATGCTATGCTACCACCGGCAATTTCTTTTATCAGGCTTGCTGCTCGTTTTAAAGCATACAGCGTTATTTGTGGATCGGTACCTCTTTCATAACGAAATGAAGCATCGGTTTTTAATTGATGATGCTGCGCCGTTTTTCTGATGTAGTCCGCTGAGAAGTAAGCACATTCAAGGAATACATCTTTAGTCGACTCTTTTACCCCGGAGCCTATTCCACCAAAAACACCGGCAATGCACATACCTTCCGATTCACCATTGCATATCATAAGATCCGTAGATTTCAGTACTCGTTTTTTTTCATCAAGGGTGATGAATGTACTTCCTTCGGGAAGCGTCTTAACAATCACTTTATGTTGTTTGATCTCATCTAAGTCAAAAGCATGTGAAGGCTGACCGGTTTCATGTAACACGAAATTGGTGATATCAACTACGTTATTGATTGGGCTAAGGCCGATGGATAGGAGTCTTTGTTGCAGCCATTTGGGAGATTCTTTTACAGTTACATTTGCGATGGTAACACCACTGTAACGAGGGCAAGCTTCCGTGTTTTCAACTATTACTTCAACAGGTTTGTCATTCGAATCTACCCTGAAAGCATCCACAGATGGCCAACGAACTTTCTTATGCAATACAGCCTTTAAATCACGGGCTGTTCCTATATGTGATGCGGCATCAGCCCGGTTAGGCGTAAGACCAATTTCAAAAACATAATCATCTTCAAAATCAAAATATTCGATGGCAGGCGTACCGTTGGCCAGGTCAGTATCCAGCTCCATAATACCATCATGGTTGACGCCAATCCCTATCTCATCTTCGGCACAGATCATGCCTTGAGAAACCTCGCCACGTATTTTAGCCTTTTTTATCTTAAACGACCCATGACCCATTGGGTATAACGTAGCGCCTACCGTGGCTACGATTACCTTTTGGCCGGTGGCTACATTTGGAGCTCCACATACGATTGGCGAGGGCTGCTCTTCACCAATATCTACCGTTGTCACTTTTAGCTTATCTGCATTAGGGTGCTTTTTGCAAGTAAGTACCTCTCCAATCACTATTCCTTGGAGACCGCCTTCAATAGGTTCAATCTTTTCGATCCCTTCAACCTCTAAACCTGTATCGGTGAGTCGTTGTCCAACTTTTTCTGCAGGCTCATCTATTTCTATGTATTGCTTAAGCCAGTTGTAGGATATTTTCATTTTGTCATTAAGGCGCTCAGGCGCCTGTAAGTTCATTCAATTTATAACGAACAAAGGTATGGATTTTGAGAGGAGGGGGTACTAAAAAAACAAAGTCATTTCTATTGAAAATCGATAAACCTCAGTAATGTAGAATCCTAAGAAACGGTCCCTAATAGTACGGCTTATTAATGATAGTCCTTTTCTCCGGCCTTAATGGCAATCTCTAGTAAGTTCTCTCTAGGTGGTAGTGGACAGCTAAAATTGTCTACATAAGCACAATAAGGGTTGTAAGCGAGGTTGAAATCTAGTTTTATAGTTTTACCCCCGGAATGCTCAATATCAAGGTAGCGTCCCGCGCCATAGGTCTCGACAGCGCTGGTGGCATCACCAAAGGCAAGGAATAACTTTTCTTCTGTCACATTTTCAAAGATCAGGAGCTTATTGTCTTCTTTACCATCAAGTTCGAACAGGGCGTACCCGTATTCCATGTATTGTTCTTGCTTACCATCATTAGTACCAAGGTTGCGAATCTTGGGAGCTTCTATGGCTTCGAAACGACCTTTAATTCGGTATTTTAAGTCGGCCGGGTAATGACTCAATGGACTGAATTCGATCTTGCTTGTTACAAAAGGTGATTCTTCATCATAGCGCATGAAACGTTCCTGCTCTTCACGCTCTTTCTTAATATACTCTGCATACTCCCCGGGAGAATAATCACCACCCACACTGTAGATTATGATGACTACTAATACAATGAAACTGATTAAGAGAAGAATTTTATTTCTAGCCATACTTAATTCTAATTTTGGTAAGCAAGGAAAATACCAAAACAGGTTGGTCATTATTACGTATCTGGTAATCCTCAAAAAATGTCCAATAAGCTGTGGGATTCTGCACTTTGCACAAAAGATATCGTTTAGGAGCTTTAGGAAATCTCACCCTACTACAAGATATCTTCATCGGCAAAGCTATAATACCCTTGCTCGCTAAAGATAAGGTGATCAAGTAAAGAAATGTCTAAAGCTGTTGCCGCAGTTTTTAATTTTTTAGTAAGATTAATGTCTGCCTGGCTGGGCTCGGGGTTCCCTGATGGGTGATTATGAACGAGTATAATACCTGAGGCCAATGCCTCTAAGGCAGCTTTGTAGATAATTTTAGGATCGGCTACTGTGCCGGATACACCACCACTGCTCACCAGACACTTTTTAATAACCATATTGCTACGATTTAAAAGTAAACACCAGAATTCTTCATGAGAAAGATCCATCAAATCTGGCTTCATAAGGTCGTAAGCATTTTTACTTGAACGGATTTTTGGTTTTTTGATGCTTTCGGATTCCTTTCTTCTTCTACCTAGCTCTAAGGCCGCTACAATGCTTACGGCTTTAGCTTCTCCAATACCTTTGAATTTAGTAAGGTCTTTTACCGAGAGTTTGGCCAACTGATTTAGATCATTACCAACGGAGTTGAAAATCCCTTTAGCTACATCTACGGCACTTAACGAATTTGTTCCCGACCGAATCAGGATAGCGATAAGTTCGACTTCAGAAAGTACGGATTTTCCTTTGTTCGTAAGCTTTTCACGTGGCCGATCTTCTTCAGCCCAATTTTTAATATTTAAAGCTTTATACATGAATTGATTTACATAGGACTAATAAAGATAAAAATGTATTGGATTAGTTTAACATTAAAGATCGGTTGAAGCAAAAAAATGCTATTATTCTCATATCCCTTTGCTCATTAGGCTGCAAACCTCGGTTGCATAATCCCGTTTCTTATCCGTCGCCGGATGGGAAAATGATCCTTGATGTAATCTCCGAAGATCAGGCTTCGAATGATCCGGATTCTTTCTGGCAGCATGTTTCGTTAAGAAATTCGAAAATAAAAAGTCCTGCGGTTCCAGGTAATATACTATTTATTCCAGCTTCAAAGCAATCCAAAACATCCTGGAAGAGTAATGACTTTGTTTGGATTGAATTTAATGGTAACTACGGACAATTATTTGGAAAAAAAGAAGCAAACTCCAAGTTCGTAGACAAGATTTTTGTAGAGGTTGTTATTAACCATTACAGTTCTGATAATCAAAAGGCCCTGATTAATTTCTCAACCAGGGCCTTTTAATTTCATTTATCTGAGACTTAAGAAAGACTATTCACATATTTTGTCAATTTAGACTTATTATTAGCCGCCTTGTTCTTATGTATAATATTTCTTTTCGCCAATTTGTCGATCATAGAAACCACTTTGGTCAAAAGCTCCGACGCTTCGGCTTTGTCTGTTGTTTCCTTTAATCTTTTAATAAAAGTACGGGTAGTTTTATGTTGGTACCTGTTTCTTAACCTTTTGGCGTTATTAGATCGTATTCTTTTTAAAGCTGATTTATGGTTAGCCATATCTTATTAATTCAACCCTTGTTTAATTTGAATGTGCAAACTTAATAGTATTTATTGTTTTTACAAAGTAGCGTTTGGAAGATTTGATACAAAAGTCACATTTTTAGATCAGTAATAGGCAGGTAAGTTTCAAAACCATTACTGTCAAATGCATATCAGAATTTCATTATAGAGACTTATTTATTTTTTATAATATTGATATTTGAATTTTCATATTAAAGTTACTTTGACCTATAAACTATTTCTTTTCGTTGTTTTAGTAATAAGTGTACCTGTAAAAGCAACTACCTGGGGGTTTTATGCCCATAAGAAGATCAACCGGCTAGCCATATTCACTTTACCGGTCGAGATGATAGGGTTTTACAAGTATAACATTGACTATATGACAGAAAAAGCGGTAAATGCCGATAGAAGACGGTATGCCGTGAAAGAGGAAGCCGCAAGACATTACATAGACATAGATCATTATGGAGATAGTGCATTATACAAAATGCCTCGATACTGGAAAGAAGCCGTAGCTCGTTATTCTGAAGATACACTTCAGGCATATGGCATCATACCCTGGCACGTAAATATACTCCGCTACAGACTTACAGATGCCATGCGTATTAAGGATACTCAAAACATTCTGAGGCTATCAGCAGATCTCGGTCATTACATAGCCGATGCAAATGTGCCTTTACATACTACGGTGAACTACAACGGTCAGCTTACTGATCAATATGGTATTCATGGCTTATGGGAGTCCCGCTTGACAGAGCTCTTCTCAAACGAGTATGAATTTTTTGTAGGCAGGGCTACTTATCTGAGTAATCCACAGTTAGAAATCTGGGATGCAATAACTCAGGCTCACATGTCGTTGGATTCGGTTTTTAGTTTGGAGAGAAGGGTAACACAAAAACTTGGTGAGGATAAGAAGTATTCTTTTGAGACGCGCGGTCAATCTACCATTAAGGTTTACTCTTCAGAGTTTTCAAGGGCCTATCACAAGTCCATGAAAGGAATGGTAGAGCGGCAAATGAGAAAATCGATTAAGATGGTTGGGGATTTTTGGTATACCTGCTGGGTGGATGCGGGTCAGCCTGATTTAGAGCAGCTTATTGATTTTGAGTTTTCAGAGGAAGAGCTGGCTGAGCGAAAGAAAGAACTGGAAGCCTGGAAGGAAGAGACTTTTAAGAAACGCGTGCATGAGCATTAGTATCATCTACCGGATGGCTCAAAAACCATCCGATAGGTCATGCTTTCTGTACCCAGAAAGTTTTAAGCGCTACTCTGAAATTACCGTACTGTCCGAAGCAACTTCTGCTATCTCCGGCTCAGGTAAAGGCTTGGCTTCAACAATAGTTTTCAGGTCGTTAAGCCCTTGAACAAACATCGGACGCATATCGGTCTCCATATCCATCATACCTACAAATAATCTACCCACATTATCGAGATTTTGAAAAGTATATCCCCAGGTAACCGTTGTCTGACCGTTTGTTTCCTCTAACTTTATAGAACTGGAAAAATCTCCGGTCATTCCTTCAAAGATCATCTTAGTTTTCAGACTTTTATTCGGGATAGTTTCAGTTATCGTAAGCGACCCTTTTTATAGTTCAGGATTTTCGGAGTCCCATTTTGACGTGGCTCCCACACCTGCTTCAGGACCTTCATACGTATATGCATCAGGATCTAAATTATACCATGGAGACCAGGCATCGAGTTTTTCTATATTGACCATTTCTTCATATACAGATGAAGCCGGGGCGTTAATTACAATTGAATCTTCCAAGCCACCTTCTGCCGGTTGCCCGCTTATAATAGAATAGGCTATAACGGCTATAATAGCTATCAACACGAATATAATACCTCCTATAATCTTTAGCGCTTTCATAAGTTTGATGTTTTGGTTGTAGCGCCAAGTTAAAAAGTTTTATTTCAGCATATAACCCCTTGATTTATGGCATTTGTTATCATCTTATTGGGCATTGGCCACAGGGTAGTACTTTGATAGGGTTTTTATATTTATTATCATCAGCTTTGACGTATGAACTATCTATCCGTTGAGAAGCTAACAAAATCATTCGACGAGCGCGTTCTTTTTAAGGACCTGACCCTTGGAATCGGACAAGGTGAAAAAGTAGCCTTAGTAGGACTGAATGGAAGCGGAAAATCCACTTTGCTTAAAATAATGGCAGGTATTGATGAACCTGATTCCGGCACGGTTGCCGCAGGGAATAGTGTCAAATTGGCTTACGTAGGACAGCAACCAGAGTTTGACCCTGACCTATCGATAATTGATGCAGTGCTGGCCAGTGATGATCCAGTCACTAAAATGATTAGAGATTACGAAAATGAATTGATCCGGTCCGGCCAGGGAATAGATAACACAGAGGCGCTAACACTACTTATTGATCAAATTGAAAAAAATAATGCCTGGAATTATGAAAATAAGCTTAAAGAGGTACTAGGGAAATTAGGTATCCATAATCTGGATAAGAAAATATCGGCGTGTTCCGGTGGGCAAAAGAAACGCATTGGCCTGGCCAAAGTACTGATTGAACAGCCGGATCTCGTGATTTTGGATGAACCTACTAACCACCTTGATTTGGAGGCCATTGAGTGGCTGGAAGGCTACATATCCACCAGTAATATGGCCTTGATCATGGTTACGCATGATCGGTACTTTCTTGATAACGTTACTAACTCCATTCTTGAGCTCGATAACCAAACGTTGTATAGATATAACGGTAACTATGCTTATTACCTTGAAAAAAAGCAAGAACGCCAAAGCATAGCCCAGGCAGAAAAGGACAAGGCCATAAACCTCTATAAGAAGGAGCTGGATTGGATGCGCAGGCAGCCGAAAGCCCGGGGAACTAAGGCCAAGTATCGGATTGATGCTTTTGGTGATTTAAAAGAGAAGGCGCACAAGGATCTAAGCCAATCCGGGGTAACTTTATCCACCAAAGAGAGACGGCAAGGCGGCAAGATTTTGGAGTTAGATCATATTTCCAAGAGCTACGACGGCAAAGAGGTTATCAAAGGTTTTAGTTACATCTTCAAAAGAGGAGATAGGATTGGGATTGTTGGCAAGAATGGTAGCGGCAAATCCACTTTACTCAATGTACTCACCAACACCTTAATTCCGGAGACGGGAGAAGTAGTGCTTGGGCAAACCACAAAGATCGGCTATTATGAACAGAGTGAGCCTACTTTTAAATCAGGTCAAAAGGTGATAGAGATAGTTCAGGAAATTGCCGAAGTGGTTAACATGGCTGATGGTAGTGATGTGTCTGCTTCTAAATTTCTGACCTTTTTTAACTTCTCAGTTAAAGCGCAACATGATTATGTGAACAAGTTGAGCGGTGGGGAAAAAAGACGACTGCAACTTTTATTGGTTCTTATTCAGAATCCGAATTTTCTGGTGTTAGATGAGCCCACAAATGACCTGGACCTTGATACACTAAGAGTTCTGGAGGGATTTTTAGCAGAATTTAAAGGTTGTGTTGTTATTGTCTCACATGATCGTTATATCAAGGACCGTTTGGTGGACCAACTATTTATACTGGAATCGGAAAAGAACATCAAGAATTATTTTGGAAACTATACTGACTACCGAGCCGAACGTGAAACGATGATCTCGTCGGAGACCAAAGTAAAGACAAAGGGAAAAGAAGTTAAGAAAAAGACAAGTGCGAAGAAATTGTCGTATGGCGAGAAACGAGAGTTTGAGCAGTTGGAACAAGATATAGAAGCCTTGACCGAAAAGAAAAAAGAACTGGAAGAGCAACTGAATTCGGGCGAAACTGATCATGAGCTGTTGACAAAATGGGGTGTAGAATTAAAGGGAATAGAGGAGAGTCTGGATGAGAAAGAAACTCGCTGGTTAGAATTGGCCGAGATGCAGGATAACTAGATCATTACTTTTTCAACTGCTAACCGGTCCTCGCACTCCTTCAGGAGGGCTGCATTGGTTTTTCCAATTAGCGGATGCCTGAAATCAGAAGCTAGTTCTACAAGAGGGACCAAGGTAAATCTCCTATGCGAAATTCCCGGATGAGGCACGGTCAGATTTCCGTTATCGGTAACCTCATTATTAAAATAAAGAATATCCAGATCAATAAGCCGTTCACCCCATTTCTCAACTCTTTTGCGCCCCATGGCTTTTTCAATATTCAAAAGGCAAGCAAGCAGCTCATTTACATCTAAGACCGATTTTATTTCAATCACCTGATTGTAAAAAACAGGTTGATCTTCCTTGCCCCAGGCCGCTGTTTGATAGATAGAAGACTGGGTCACGATCTTTCCGGCTTTAGCCGCGATCTGAGTTTTTGCGTTAGTCAAATTTTGTTGCTTATCTCCCATATTGGAGCCTAAAAGTATGAATATCCCATTCGTCATAATTGCTGTCAAACTTATTATAAATGGTGGTCAACTTCTTATTTTTGAAGTTGTAATAATTGGAGGGTATGAATTTTTTGAAGAATGTGCTGTCAACGCTAGTGGCGTTGATCTTATTTACTGTTGCGGCTGTGTTTATTGGGATTGTCATTATAGGTGCGCTCTCTGCGGAAGAGCCGGTAGTTATTAAAGAGAATTCGATCCTACACTTAAAGCTCACCAAGCCTGTTACTGAAATGGAAAAGGAAAATCCTTTTGAGGAATTATTTCCCGTTTCTCCCGAAACCATTGGACTAATACAGGTGAAAGAAGCGATTGCTGAAGCTGCTGAGGACAATAATATCAAGGGGATTTATCTGGAAGCCCCATACATTATAGCAGGCATTGCAACGGTAGAAGAGCTGAGGCAATCGCTTATTGAATTTAAGAATTCAGGGAAATTCATAGTCGCTTATGGTGAGATGTACAGTGAAGGTTCTTACTACCTGGCGTCGGCAGCTGACAAAATTTATTTGCATCCGGAAGGAGACTTGGAATGGAATGGGTTAGCTGCGAATCTCACTTTCTTTAGAGGAATGCTCGATAAACTCCGGATAGAACCTCAAATCTTTCGTGTTGGAGAATACAAAAGTGCAATAGAGGCTTATGAAAGAAAGGATATGAGCCCTGAAAATCGCGAACAGATAGAAGTCTTATTAACTGATATTAATGATGCTATGGTTAAGAACATAGCTGAATCCAGACAAATAGCGATTGATCGAGCGGCAGAGATCTCCGAAAAGATGTTAGTACGTAGTCCAAAGGATGCAGCGGATTTAAAAGTAATTGATGGCCTGCTATATGAAGATCAGGTTTTTGATGAACTGAAAGATCTGGTAGGTATTGAAGAATCAGAAGATCTGGAGTTTATAAAGTATAATAGATACAGAAAAAGTTATTCCAACTACAGCAGTTCTAAGAATGAGGTAGCCGTTATTGTCGCATCCGGTGAGATTTTACCTGGGCAAGGTGATTTAAATACTATTGGAGGCGCTAAGTTTTCCAAAGAGATAAGGAAGGCGCGAGTAAATGCTAAAGTTAAAGCTATCGTGCTTCGCATCAACTCTCCTGGGGGGAGTTTCCTGGCATCGGACGTTTTATGGCGCGAGATCACTCTTGCAGCTCGGGAAAAGCCGGTGATTGCTTCTCTTTCCGATGTTGCGGCTTCAGGAGGGTATTATATGGCAATGGGTTGTGATTCTATTGTCGCACATCCTAATACCATTACCGGATCTATTGGTATCTACTCCGTAATCTTTAATGCGGGTGGCTTTTTAAATGATAAACTCGGTATTACAACTGACGAGGTGAGCACAGGAGAGGTATCAGCGCTTTACACCATGGATCGTCCATTGAACGAGCAGCAAAAGCGAATTATTCAGAATGATACGGATCAGGGTTATGAGACATTTGTGACTAAAGCGGCTGCAGGGCGTGGTACAACTGTGAAAGCTATAAAGGCGGTGGCCTCCGGCCGGGTTTGGTCGGGTTCGCAGGCTATTAAAAACGGTTTGGTTGATATAATTGGCGGATTAGATATAGCCGTGGAAGTGGCTGCCGAAAAGGCTGAAGTTTCTGATGACTATAAAGTAAAATACTATCCTAGGCAAAAGCCTTTTCTAGAACAACTCATAAGTGATCTTGAAGGAGATACTCAAGTGAAAATCATGAAAGATCAGCTGGGTGATCTTTACCCCTATGTTCTGGAGTTCAAAAAGGTGGGGCGAATTAAAGGTCTGCAAACCCGACTACCTTTTGATTTACAAATTCAATAATTGATTGGTAAATACTAACGATTACTAATATCTTAGGAATCGATTAACTAACCGTTCACCAATATTAAAACATGAGTGATATTCGAAATAATTGGACGCGAGAAGAAATTTCTGAGATCTATAATTCACCAATTCTTGATTTAATTTATAAAGCTGCTACGGTTCACCGGGAGCATAATGATCCTCAGGAGGTTCAGGTGTGTACCTTACTTTCCGTAAAAACCGGGGGTTGTCCCGAAGACTGTGCCTACTGCCCTCAAGCTGCCAGGTACCATACGGATGTGAAGGTGCATAAACTACTCCCGACACAAGAGGTATTGGGTAAGGCTCTGGAAGCCAAAGAGGCAGGTAGCACACGTTTCTGTATGGGGGCGGCATGGAGGGAAGTTCGGGATAATAAAGACTTTGATCGTGTGCTGGATATGGTAAAGGGCGTAAGTTCGATGGGTATGGAGGTGTGTTGTACGCTTGGTATGCTTACTGAAGAACAGGCTAAGAAACTAAAAGACGCCGGTTTATACGCTTATAATCATAACCTTGATACAAGTGAAGAACATTATGATGAGATCATAAGTACCAGAACTTATGATGACCGTCTGGATACGCTCGAGCATGTTCGCAACGCTGAGATTTCTGTTTGCTCGGGGGGTATCATTGGAATGGGAGAGGGCCACGATGATCGAATAGGTATGCTTTTGACATTAGTTAATCTGCCTGAGCACCCGGAGTCAGTTCCGGTGAATGCTTTGGTGCCGGTAGACGGCACTCCCTTAGAAGATCAACCACGCGTGAGTGTGTGGGAAATGATCCGCATGATTGCCACGGCAAGAATTATCATGCCCAAAGCTATGGTCAGACTTTCGGCCGGTAGGGTCCGTATGAATATGGAAGAGCAGGCGCTCTGTTTCCTGGCAGGCGCCAATTCAATTTTTGCCGGTGATAAATTGCTTACCACACCAAACCCTGAGGTGGTGGAAGATAAGGAAATGTTCCAAGTGCTGAACCTTAAGCCACGTGAAGCGTACAAAGGCGCAGCTGCGGTTAAGTTTGAGCAAATACCTAGTCCAATTGGCAATTGATAATTAGCAATTACCAATTATTGGGCTAAGCTTTTGATTCAGCGTTCGTCATGCGCTTACGCTCATTCTCATTCAGGTAAATCTTACGCATACGCATAGACTTGGGAGTGATCTCAAGATACTCGTCTTTTTGAATGTATTCCAATGACTCTTCCAACGAAAACTTTCTCGCAGGAGCAATTTTAGTATTGTTATCTGAGCCGGAGGCGCGCATATTGGTAAGTTTTTTTCCCTTCTGGATGTTGACTACAAGATCATTGTCCCGCGAGTGTTCACCGATTACCTGACCCATATACAAGTCTTCTCCGGGATCAACATAGATAATACCACGATCCTGCAGCTTATCAATAGAGTAGGGGGTTCCAGGACCTGATTCCATGGAAATTAAGGAACCGTTGATCCTGCCGGGTATATCTCCTTTATAAGATGCGTATTCCTTAAAACGATGCGTCATTATGGCTTCACCGGCAGTTGCAGTTAACACATTATTTCTCAGGCCGATCAGGCCGCGTGCCGGGATATCAAATTCAAGGTGCTGAAGATCACCTTTGGGCTCCATAATGGTCATTTCACCTTTTTTTGCACTTACCAGCTCGATGACCTTACCAGAACTCGCTTCAGGAACATCTACGACTAGGTGTTCAATGGGTTCATGCTTGACGCCATCTACGTCTTTAATAAGCACCTGGGGTTGTCCTACTTGTAGCTCGTAGCCCTCGCGTCTCATTGTTTCAATCAAAACAGATAAGTGAAGGATACCACGTCCAAATACATTGAACTTGTCTTCTGATTCAGTCTCTTCTACGCGCAATGCCAGGTTCTTCTCCGTCTCTTTAAACAGTCGATCTCTCAAATGGCGCGAGGTTACAAATTTTCCTTCTTTACCAAAAAACGGGGAGTTGTTAATTGTAAAGAGCATACTCATTGTAGGCTCATCAATGGCTATCCGCTCCAAGGGTTCAGGGTTGTCAAAATCTGTAATTGTATCACCCAATTCAAAATCATCTATACCTACAAGTGCGCAAATTTCACCGGAAGATACCTCGGTTACTTTGGCTTTCCCAAGCCCTTCAAAAACATGAACTTCTTTTACGCGCACTTTCTTTAACGATCCATCGCGCTTACTTAATCCAAGGTTAGCGCCTTCTTTAATAGCGCCTTGTGAAACCCGCCCTACGGCAATTCTTCCAACATAGGATGAAAAGTCAAGAGAAGTAACTTGCATTTGAGGTACACCTTCTTTTTGCGGGGCGGCCGGAATGTATTTTACAATAGCATCGAGTAGCGAGAAAATATCTTCAGTAGGTTGTTTCCAATCTTCACTCATCCAACCTTGCTTGGAAGAACCGTAAAGCGTAGGAAAGTCCAATTGATCTTCTGTAGCATCCAGGTTGAACATAAGATCAAACACTTGTTCGTGTACCTCTTCCGGTCTGCAATTTTCTTTGTCTACCTTGTTAATAACTACAATAGGCTTCAAACCAAGGGTCAGCGCCTTGCTAAGTACAAATCGTGTCTGCGGCATGGCGCCTTCAAAAGCATCTACAAGCAGGAGAACCCCATCTGCCATTTTTAAGACACGTTCCACTTCACCGCCAAAGTCTGCGTGACCAGGAGTGTCAATGATATTTATTTTGGTGCCTTTATACCGGACAGATACATTCTTTGATACTATAGTAATGCCGCGCTCCTTTTCAAGGTCTTCATTATCGAGGATGAGCTCTCCGACCTCCTGGTTTTCACGAAGTATTTGGGAGGCGTGAATGAACTTGTCAACCAGGGTCGTTTTGCCGTGATCTACGTGGGCGATTATTGCCACATTTCTGATGTCTTGCATAGCTTTATTTAAAGGCGCAAAGCTAGCAAAGTAATAGAATTAAAAGGGCTGGAAAGGTTTTATTTGAAGGGTTGTAAAAAAGTTAGAAACACAGAAAAAGTGATGTAAGTTTCTCTGCCAAAATTACACATTTTTGTAGTAGATGTTCTTATCTCGTAGAAACCTTATGTCAAATTAAAAATATAACTCGGTTACTTTCAACAAGATAGAGTCGTATTCTTAAATTCTTCAATTAATATGATTTTTCTTACATGTTGGACTTGTGCTTTCGGATGAGCTTCAAGCTGCAGGCCCCACCCCAAGCTGATATATGTATATGAACGTTTATAGTCGTCAATTCAACTGTTCAGATATATATGTGTGTGATAGAGCTACAATTCATCGATTATACAATGATTGAGACTGTTTTTTAGCAATTGGAGCTTTCTCAGTTACAGTATCTCCTTTCGGGTCAAATAAAAATGCATTACTCTTCACTACGGAAGCCATAAACTAAATAGTTATAAGCGTTAACATTAACACTCCGACGCCATTACACACTTGAGCACTTAAAACTGGTTGGTATCCTCTAAGGCAAATCCAGATTGTGGCTGCTGCTGGGCTATAGGAGCCTTCTCAACCTTTGTATCTTTTTTGATCATGGTAAAAGCGAATGACATAGCCACAGCTACTGTGAACAATGCGATGATTAATTTTGATTTCATGGTGTTAATTTTTTATTTCTATAATTAGTTCAAGAATTTTAGTTGTTTATCCAAATGGACCGGCTTGTAAGTTTTGCCTTCAAAATGCACTACTATTTCACCAACTCATCTGAATAATTTAGAATTGATTTGTGTCCTCCAGAGCAAATCCCGATTGAGGCTGCTGCTGAGCAATTGGAGCTTTCTCAACTCTATTATCTTTTTTGATCATAGTAAAAGCGAATGACATGGCCACAGCTACTGCGAACAATGCGATGATTAGTTTTGATTTCATATTTATTTAGTAAGGTTAGTATATTAATAAAATCATTAACTCTTAAAAGTCTTCTTTATCCTGATCCGGACTACCAAGACTCACAGGATCATTTGAATCAAGAGGTGTAATCTCTTCTTCGGCGCAAGACATCACAAAAGAACCCACAAATAGTGTTAAGATGATTAGTAATATTTTCGGTTTCATATTCATTTTCGTTTAGAAATCTCAATTGTTTGTAAAGCCTTTGATTCTTAAAAGTCTTCTTTATCCTGATCCGGACTACCAAGACTCACAGGATCATTTG
>ERZ1740059.421-NODE-421-length-22789-cov-10.413873_pt1 | contig 22789 bp, 17 predicted proteins | sample MGYA00581744_ERZ1740059 | MGnify/ENA primary metagenome ERZ1740059 (study PRJEB43018, sample SAMN04849738) | marine metagenome | isolation source: floating plastic debris | place: Pacific Ocean | collected 2008-08-28 | study: EMG produced TPA metagenomics... | reverse complement strand
TGATGACCAACCACTGCATAAAATGTGCTAACAAGGACATGCCATTTAAATACATCAACTTTAGATCTCCTTAAAGGAATGAGATTCTGCTAAGGGAACAGAGTGCTCTTCGTGAGCATGAATTACTGCATGGACACAAACGTTATTCATTTCACATTTTATTCTACAGTCCGAACCTAGCACCTGGTTAATGAATGCAGTGGCATTGTTGGGGTTGTTGAGGTACTCTTGTGTACGCCCTGGGGCAGTCAACTGATCAAGGCTCTCAAGAACGTATAGGATGCAAACGTCTTATGATTCTGCTTGAATACCTCCAGTCTGACTTGTATTACTTTGTTTTTATGTGGTCAAAATGTTTGATGAGTATCCACTTGTTGACTTTTAGAGGTTCAACAGGTACACAAGCATTTTCCGCTCTATTGGTAAACAAAATATCTATCGACCCAAACAGATTTCAAATGAAGCGACACATGAAGGGCTGAATTGATATTGGAGAAGATACTGGATATTTTGAATTCAGCTTACAAAGTGTGGTAGCTGGGGGAAATGCCGCATAGTTAAGTTAAATCTCAATGCTTGCCAAGCAGACACTGGGTACCTCACAGATCAAGTGCAGGTGGATGAATTGACTATTGTTTGCCAGGGCAGGCTGTAGTTATTTTTGTGTCTCGTTGGAACCAGTGACTGCCGTGAATTCCTCAACACCAAGCAGTAAAGCATGGTACTAGGACACATTTAGTTTAGCGCCACACCACAGATATGTCCAGAGATATAAACCATCATTAATATCTCTGAGCTGATAATCATCGAAGACTACAGCATACAATATTACACTGCACTGTGTACTCCATGATTTTCCTAGCTATAGCAATTTTGAAGTATTAGTGCTATGATGAAGACTTGTTTGAAGTTATGCAGGTCATCTGATCAACCCTCCACCATCAGAAAATTTTGATGATCCATCCAAAGCTGTTGCCCCCCCCGTACTAATAGGCATTCCAAAAATGATCAATGCTTACATTATCATTTCGTTTTTCTTCTGATAACTGCCTGGCAGGGTGCATCAAGTAGGACCTGGGGATTTTTTAAAGCCTACATTGGGGAAATGATTTATCAAATTTTGCAGCATGAGAAGGTGTTGGAATCGATTGGATAACAATTTCATAGGGGTGTACCAAAGATTTAGACACTTAGTTTTGAGTATGTGTTTTGTTCAGATAATATACCTAGATTTGTTATTTGTAGCCCTTGATACAACTAACACAGTTGTGAAGAAGCAAGTAATCGAATTATTGTCTGCTCTCTGTGTCTACTCAAATGATGGATATGAACGGGCCCTCAGTGCCCTTGAGCACTACAAGGTCAGTGATGTATTATTACAGAAAAACACTAATTCATATTACGCTTTTTCTCCTAAAAAGTGGTGATCTGTTTGACCATGTGAAGCGTTTGACCTGGGACAACAGACCAAATAATGGTATCACCTCGGCTGCTTCTGAATTTCCATTCTCCATTATTCTTTCCTGCATTGCCTTGGTTACCATTTATAGACTTCTGACCAGTAAGGTGTAAAAATAGTGCATGTATGATGGCCGATTGCTGAGGATAAAATTAGTGCCACTTTTGTATTGCAACTAATGAGTCAATGGAGATGAAGCAATCAGATGGAAGCCACAGATTAGGATAAGAGGAAACTTCTAAGCCTGCCATTTTGGAACCATTAATCTTGATTGTACTTTGTTCAACTGGAACTGGACTCCAGTGTCGACTACTTGATACATTGGCAAAAACTAGTTCTGTGGAATAGCAATGGCTGAAGGATTGTTCCCGTTATGTGCCCTTGTGTGATAATGCTCCAATTTTTTGGGAAACTGCTATTATGAAAAAATTGGTGGGATGAATCACTAAGCTTTACTATTCATGTAGATTACTTCATATTCATAACCCACCCTCGACCAATGCTTGTTTTTGATCTCTAACCAATCCAAAATGCCAGGGTTCAATGTTGTCAGCTCAATTCAATCAGTCTCGGTATCCTGTCACTGTCTAGCATTTGCCATAAATAACCTGAGCCTGCATGCGTAATATCATGAGCTTTAAGTTTGGCATTTCTAAGATTGAAGTTTCAGGTGTACAATTTCAAAATGAGATTGATTTTAATCTCAAGAAAGACTGTGTAATAACACCAAAAGCTATTCTTCTAACCAACTGATGTATCTGATTTTACGTAACTAGTGAAAGCTAAACCCTCCCACCTAGCGCAAAATAATGCAATCTCAAGGGTAAGGAACAAAGGTAAACAGGTTAATATCAAACAGTTTTCCTTTTCTTGTGTAATGATAGTGGAAAATTCTTCTTTGTGTCAATGCTGTGATTATGTTCAGTTAAAGATCCTCAGCTCATGTGCTGTCTACCTGTTGATCTTGAGCCAAAACTAACTTTGTCTTTACCTGTTGGGAGTTCAATGGGTCCAGGAGAAACTGCAGTGATGGACGTGCTGCTGATTTTGATTTTGCCTGAGTGATATGTGGAAGTCAACTGGAAACTTTATCATGATCTGACATCCATGCCTTTCCTTCTAGCCTCCCCTCATCTCAGCTCCTTTTACACCGTGACACCTTTGAGATGAAATTTGACCAACCATGACATCTGTGATGTAATAATAGGACTTGAATGGACATTTCATACTTTCACAATATTTTCTTGATTATGAGGTAGCAATTATTGCAACATGATTCTATAGGTGGCTACTTGGTCTCTAATTGTAGAGTATTCAAGTGAAAATTAAAATACACATTAAATATGGATTCAAGGGTAACGAACTGGTTTGTGACATCAATGGTGAAGACCCTCAAGGAGCGTGTCTACCTGTGTATGCGATGCCACATAGACTCCAGACAAGCCAAAACCCTTCACCTGACTCAATTTATATTGCATAGCCCCATCATTAGACCAGTCAACTTTGTACTGACAAGTTTAACTCTGTTTGCTCCAGCCTACTCGTTCACTTATGTCTTCTTCAGTCTGATCATGATCCTGCCCTGCAGTGTCAAATCTTATAATAAGAATAAGCTTTTAGATCATAGAGCCAAGGGCCATGGTGCCATTATAGTATGGCAGTGGCATGTGATGAGGGTGCCATCATTCTTGCACATAATGAACACCTAATTGTAGGATATGTGGTAGGATAGGTATTGCTCTGATTCAGTGGGTAAAACTTTTGTTCTCCAATAGTTTCAGCTCAAATCAACATTGACATGAAATGAATTAAAATAGAAAGGCTTGCCACTTGTTGTGTTCTTATTTGCTTTACTATGATACTGTTTGTACTAGCTAACAATTCTCAAAAAGTAAGCATTCAGTTGAAAAGCAAAGCTATTATGACATGTCAATACAATGATTCTTTTTACAAAGAGTAGAGATTTTGGATACATTTTGAAGTTTTGTAATAATGCCTGTTACTAACCACACATAACCTTTACACCAGTGCTCAATGACTACCATCTAAGACATTTTCTTGCCACTTTTGCTGTTGGTTGATGTTTGTTAATCTTTCTCTTTTTAGGAACAGAAGAAACTTCCTAATCGGTTTCGGCTGATTATTTCTGAACTGCAGTCAAGTGATGATTGTGGATACAAAACAGCCCTACTTGCTTTTTGTAACTGTGTGATTATCTCAACAGAGAAGGTTGAAGACAGAGTTAGAATCAGGAATGAACTTGTTGGTAAGAGGATTTCAAAGGAGAATTGCACTTATTCTTCTCTTTTAAGACGAGGAACAGTTAATGTGGTTGTTGTTACTACCGCTTTGTGTTTAGTACGCAAATAGGAGACTGATGGATTATCTGGCTGAGGTTAGCTGATAATGACAGGATACATGGAGCCTGGTTTCCTTGATTTGCAGTTAATTTGACATGGCACCAAGTGTAATAAAACTTACTAAATAAAGGAGTAGATTATCCTGGGCTGGTGCAGTAATTGCCTCTCCTTGAAAAGACACCCAGGGCTGGAAATTTTGAGAAAAGATCTATGTTTGGTTTGATGCCCAAAATAGAGTTCGATATCATCAATTGTTTTGTTGGCACTTGGAGCAACAATTACTGCAGTTATCACCTAGATTAGAAAGGGTGGAGTGTGTTAGACTAGGCTTTTAAATTTGTTGATTTTGTGGGTCTTGAAGCTGAGATAGACCCTGTCTTATCTATCTTGTGGGTCAACCTTGTCTTCAGTGCTAATTGAGTTTCTATTCAACTGTTAGAAACAAAGTGCCAACTTTACTTTTTTGTAACTGAAAATTGTGGTTCAGGTAATGCCCTAGTAGTTTGCATGATTTGTTTTTAAAATTCTGCTGCTAGATTCACCCTGAAAAACCACTAGGCATTGCGGATTGCATCTAAAAGAAGTCATAAATATATACTGCATTCTAGAATATATTAGAAGAAGGATTGAAATTACCATAGAGATTTTATTTTTAGTGCCCATAACCTAGTTACTGAATAAAATTATTTGCCTGATGTGATGAAGATCAGGTGGGAAACTTGAAGAGGATAAGCTTATATGTGTTCTTATGTATTCATCAAACCTCATTCTGCATTAATTCTGAAAAGACTGTTTTGTAAACATAAAATATAGAAATAAATGGCGAATGGCTATGTTTGATAGTTATCATCAAAACACTCAAACACTCACTCCCAAGTACTTTATTGAAGCAAGAAAGTGCCCAGTCATCATAACCTGCTGCCCCAAAGTGTGTCAAAGCAAGTAATTTAAATCCCTAAGTTCACACCTACCCTGACACACATGCGCTATAATTTAGTTTTGTCATCTCTAGAAAATATAGGTTGGTTAAATACAGTACCATCTAATCAGAATAGTGATAATGATCAGATCCACTCTTGTTACTGTATGTGACTGCTTATACAAAACACGTCTTGACTTCGCTGGTATCAAAAATCTAGCACTTGCCACCTCTGGACAACAAAATATGGTCAACTGCAGTCCTCAGTTTATTTAGCGTACGTTGTGCCTCTGTGTTGCTGATAGGATAGAAGCATTTTGTGACCACGCAAAAAGTTTTAAGAGATTTGGTCCATATCAAGGGAAGTGAAATGTCGATTCTTGAAGTCAATTCAATAATCCTTCTGGAATATTATTGAAAAGTAGCTTTTTAAGTAAATGTGTCTGAATTACAGTCCTTTTTGAGGCATCCTGCTCGCTTCGTATTTTACCATGGTAAATGGGTTGATTACTCGGAAGCAAGCGTTAGTGTCACTTCGCTGGCAAGTAGGCTGGCAATTGATGAGTCATGGTTATTAAAATTCTGGCAATGTTTCCTAAAAAAGTAGTTCAAGTACAGGCCTAGTTAGAACACCTAGTGGTTGATTTTGCTGCAAGTTTTTTTGTGTGACAACAATGCGACCTAGCAACTTGTTGTCTGCCACATATGTGTATTTTCCTGAAAGTAAATACGAGATTTCTCAAGACTGCTGTCTAGTGGAGTGATTGTTGTTTAAGTTCAACACTTTGGTATTGTGATAAATATGATTAAACCTGAAATTATTTTCCATTAGCTGTAGACAATAAACATTCAGTTTGATCAGAGCTATATCTCCTCAAACATTGCACAGCTGCTCCATTCCAAACAGCGTTGTAATATCAAATGCCTCAAAATCATGTAAATTAAAATGTTTAGAAGATTAATATTTACCCTGAGCCCTAACGAGGCTTAGTCATGTTTAAACACTACCAACTAATTGTTTTTGCAAAACACCATTTTGTTTGATTTGACTGACGTGAGACTGAGCATACTATAGATGACAGCGCTATGCGAACAATAAACAGACAACTAGACTTAGGCAAGGCCAAAACCAAGGCAAGTTTTTGTGTAAGGGAAGTTTATTTATTCCCTCTTATGGGGAACCAGGCCCTCAGCACCTCCTGATATCAACCATCAGCTAAAAATGTATTTCGCAGAAGAAGTGGTTGTGTGAACCATATATTGGAGGCAATCTGAATTTGAAGTGTTTGTTGATGCACTCATTAATCCAATGACATGCCATCGTAATGTGGTGCCTGATCAAATTAATTGTTTACATTCTCCTTCATTTCATTGAGAATTGATTATTGTGTCTTCCCTTAGATAACGATTTTATCTCCAGCTTCCTGTGAGGTTTCCATTCATAGATTTCGAAATGTCAACCATTTGCTAACAGACTACCCGCCACTATATTAACATGAATCAGAGAATATGCTCAAGAATACGTGGATGAAATACATGAAAATATCGTATATGCAAGTCTTACCCCCATGTACAGTGACTGTACTACACATGAGAAATGAACTAAATATCACTGGGTTCAAGCTTGTTGAGCATTTTGGGAGGACCTACAGTAGCTAATAGAGACATAATGGATAGCCGTATGGTGACTTTAAATTTTCTGATCATTATCACACATTGCTGTATTTTTATGTTTTCAGGTCAAAAACTGCTGGAGATTATCGATGAACTTCGGTAAGTTTTAGTTGTTGACAATGTGTTCCTATGTGTCAAATTCAAAAGTGCTAATAATTGTATGCACTTGTATTTTGGCCTAAGATTGCTGTGGCTGAGCTGTGCATAGAGTGTCTTTTTTAATTCGCTGCTCTATATTTATAATTCAAACACTTTTTATGACAACTTCAGGCTGCATCCCCTCGTCTTTCCTCGACTTAGTAATATCCATTGGTATTGAGGTCGTGAGAGTTGTAATTTTGGTGTGGAGTGGATCGAACATCATTGACTCCTATTCTTCATCATTCCTTTGAAGATTTATCTCTATAAGCTCAATCCAAAGCGGCTTCTATTACAAGCGCGCAGTATATCAAGTAACCTCTTCTATATCAAGGGGGATAACTCTACTCGACCACTCATTGTCAATGCCAAGTGTTTAGCTTCAATTGCTTATCTGATTTATCCACACACTACATCACACCGATGCATTTGTTTGCGATGTCTCATTGTTGCTTGAATCACATCAGCCTCAAGAGCTTCTTAATCTCAACCGTAGCCGAAATGCCCTCTTGAATGTAGGGCGACTGACTCTCAGTTTGACTGTCATACTTCCTCTAGCTCAATCACATTCTGATGAAGGATTACGCCAAACATGAACCTTGCACTCAACAAATTTAAATGTGGTAGAAGTATTATGCCAACACTGGATATTTATAAAATTGGATCTTAGATTACAAATTCCTTTGCGCTCAAATCTGCTATTCATTTCTTGGGATCAGTGGCCAGGGCTCTAAGTTAAAGAACATTGTGTTATATGTTTTAAAATATTTTACATACGCCTTCGTTGTGCTTGATTGTGGTACCAAAATATTGATGCCAGGCCGATTTCTCCTGGTGTCATTTCCACTCATAGAAATTTATTGAAGTGTATCCTGTATTACATAAGTAAGCGATGATGTCATATCACTCTTTCATCTGTTCAGGTATCAGGTTGTGAGGCGCAGGTATTTAAACTAACGACAATCAGGAATTCCTCATGTCTACATGCTACTCAGAAATCCTGGTGCAAACAGCTTTCGATGCGAAAACATCTCATTTCTATCATTCTTGAATGTATTGTCAGCGTCAATGATGTCTCACCATGGCCATGTAAAATCCAGTAAATAACAGCAAATTATTTGACTCATTGAGCCCTGCTGGCTGTTCTTTTGGATTGCCTTCAGTCCAAAATATTTGGAAAGGAACAACCAGAATAACCTATTATTAACATTCCCCCTGTAGCTGTTTTCTGACTTGTTTTGCCTCCTGTATACAAACAGTGACATGTCTCCATTTGATGGGGTGAAATAAGACACTTCAAGTTAGTATTATGCGTTTTGTGACCAACAAGAGTGCCCTTATGCGTCTTGCAATAATCAGGTATTTTAATAAACCATGTATGGGCACTCCCATAATTGGATCATCCTTAGAATGTTCTGTGGATTATGTTTTCTTTTCCATGGGCTTGAGCAAACTTAGCTCAAATTTCATAAAAATGTATCAATATTAGACAACCTATTACTCTAAGTATAAGTTGGCAGAACTGTCTCTAAAGCACGCAATACAAATGACACCGTCTCTTACTTCGTTCTCAGCATTCCCCCTCAGCATACTCGACATGAAAGTTATATAAATCAGTGATGTATTTTTTCCCTATGTCTGAGTGAATTGCTCATGAGGTAGACCCAAAACTTCTGCCCATCTGACTAATTACCTACGATCATTCTTTATTTAGTTGGGTAATACATGACTTTCTCTCAATGGGATATCATTGTTTTTATTCAGGCTGCCAATGTCTACCGGAACAATATTTTAGAAATGCCGCGGCCATGCCAAGCCTAAAATGAGGCAATTGTCTCGATTTTCCAACTCAATTACACTCCTTATTGTTCTTATGCAAGCTATCTCAAATGTAGCTTGATCAATCAATTACCCACAAATATTAGCCCTTTGGTTTTCCTTATGTTGACTTGTCACCAGTGGCAATTTGGTATTGTTGTTAGATATTTTGCCGCAGGTAAAATCGTAGAATGTTGGAAGTTTGGTGAAGATTAATTACGGGCATGTGAAATAGCAATGAGGAATCTTACCACATTTTCATGCGAGTAAAATGGCAAGCACCTTTGAGAGCAAAGCCTGTGAATGATGCAAGGTATTTCTCACACATTTAAAAAAAAACCAGGACAATAAAATTTGTCATTGACCTCCCTTTTTAATGCGTCATGGTGAATAATGCCCACTCTTATTGATCGTCTAGCTTGGGTAACCTCACAGGGCTGTATCATTCAACTTGGTAATGCCGAAACAGGTCTCGGTTTGGAAAATCCAGAGGATCGCAATTGATATATATACTTGAAGCTGACACTAACAGCTTTTAGGCCATTTTTGAGCAATTTACAATATCGGGACTTTTCAAAGTGGGTAGGGCTCAACCCTAGTGGCAGCCCCAATGGATACAGCCCCGTACCCTCATTCAGGTCTTGAGATTGTGGAAGTATGATGGTTGGTGTTATGATGGCTAAGTCAGAAAGATAATCTAATGATCAGATATGTAATCCAAATTAATCTGGTTAGCTGCATGGCAAGGCAAATTGTTGAGAAAGATTTCTTGGGGTGGGTACGTAGAAGTGAACCCATTGCTATCACGAAAAAGCCTATCCTTATGCCCTTGATCTGTTTACTATGAAAAGCTCACAACCAGTAGTCAGCAGTCCGTTGGTCATAGTATTGTAGTGGTGGTTTTGTGTTATAGTTTATTCAAGACAAATCTATCATCAGTTCAATAGCATAACACTTGGCTGACTTAAAAATTCAGTGAATTACTGACTGCCTAAAATAACTTTAGCATGAATAGTGTGTGCTACAGGACAATAAATCTTGCCATTGTAAGTTTGGTTTTTAGGATTGATATGAGTTTATGAAAATATTCAATGGAAAACTGAAAAGAATAGCAACACTTGTGTACGAGCAACCTTGTTCTATAGAGATTCAGATGAAGCCATTAGTCATGCTCATCTTTGCACCCCTTTCTATGATACTACGGGAAGCACTTTTGTTAGGATTGGGCAACTCCAAATTTTCCCTAACTGAGTGAATGTCGTTCTTTTAATCAATGTTGTTCATATCCTGTTCCTACTTCTTGCTCCATTCATTCTAACATGGCCACTGTAGGTCTGGTATTATCATCTGCATAATCATGTGACTTCAGCCACCGTTGGATTGGCCCGCTGCCGCTGCGATAATTAACTCAGTTTTCTGTCTATCACAGTTAAGTATTGACCTTTTAATACGGTTCAGCCACAATCGGTTGTGTGGCTACTCAATTTGGGTCGGAGTTTCAAGGATTCACATGTGGAAACATATCGCAGTGGAGCTATTATTATTTACTGCAGTTTACTTCACACCACTAGCAGGGTCATTTCCAGCAACAAACCGGAATGGTGACTTCAGTTGCAAAATATTTCGCAAGATTCATCAGGCTCTTCAAGTTCTTTGTCAGGAGCGTGGAAGGCACTACCCGTATATGCTGGGCAGCATTGAATGTAGACATTTCATTTCCCTCTGTGCGACAGGGGACTGTGAGCTTCAGCCATCAGGATAACAACACTGAGTCTGAGAGTGCAGCCACTACAGAAACACATTGCCTCATATAGATCATTGCAGTCCTCATAATTAGACTAATTTTACATCCACAATCTCTCAAGTTTCCACATACTTATCTCAAAACATTTCTTTGTTTTTCATCTCTATCTAACGCTATTTATTTGATACAATCTTGACTACTCCTTTTTGGAGTCAAAATACTGCAAAGAAACGTCAAAGCATTTCAATGTACAATCTATTACTGACATGCAAAGCCTTGCTATGTCTACATGATCAACGATTAAAGAAAAGAAGCTGGAAGAACTCGGATTATCTTATACCAGTAGACTACATTACACTTTGACGGAGGGATACTCTCCCCAACATCCTTAAATAGTTACTGTACGCTACGCAGTGCAACTATGTTGGTTCAAATTATAGGCCATTCTTCTAAACTTGGCGAGCAGTTTTCCCATAGTTCGACTGATTGCTGTAGAGGGTGAGTACCGCTGGTTGATTCGGGTTTATTTTAATGAACAAAAGAGCACAAACCATGGTTGTTGCCCATGAAGTGTGCTATGTCCACCATCTGTAGGGTGGTCTGTTATTAGAATTCGTTCACCCTCCCTTTATAGGACTGGGAAGTTTGTGGATGAGAGACTTACTGTTGGACATTAATTGATCCAGTAACTCCGTTTGAAGCGAGGCGGATATTGTGGAGTTTCATTTCTCTGTCCATGATTAATACTGAAACTTGTCATTTTGTCATATATTTGTTATGAGTCTTGTACTTCTGGCATATGCTTCTCTGGCTAAACCAGGACAACCCCAGAGGATCACTGATCAAGATGGCTGTACTCTCTTATATTCACAGTGCGGCAATAGGACATGGACTGTCATAACAATGGCCATATTTTTGTCATTTATCATTGTTGCCATATCACAGCTTCTGAGCATTTCGCAAGTGTTGTTTTGGCAGAGGGTTTGGTTCTCAACAAAAGGCCCTGGTGTCAAGGCGGTTTTAACCGTCAAAATGAATGACATTTCCAGTGAAGTCGACGAAGTCTGGGAAAAGATATCTGAAATATGAGGGGCCGCTGTAAAATTGTCACCTTTCCCCTCGTTTGCTATCACAATGTCGCTTGTGTTTGAACTCCAAACAGTTGTTATGTGTTCCTTGTAATTTGTATACCTTTTCCCTGAATTCCATGTTTGATTCTGTTTCTTGGTGGCTTCAGCTGGTAAACAGGCTGTCCAAACTTCTTTTGAGGCTTTTACTGGGTTTTTTATTGATATTCATCAGCCCAGTAGGCCAATGTTGATTCATTATTATGATAGGGAAACCATTTTAAATGTTCTGGAACATTAAATTAATCAACAGCTTGAATAACCATTGCACCGATCATGTTTTAGTATCTTTGATCATGCCACATCAATCTTTTTTAGTTTAAAAAATGGCTGGACCCACAACATGACCATGAGTCATAGGAGCACTGTAATAGATCCTAGCTTTTCAGCAGGTCTGTGAATGAAGATAAAGATCTAAGTGAAAGCTTCTCTAGTTAGAAAATCATTTTTGTCGCAAAATTATGACAAGTTACCTTTTTATAAAGTGCACAGTGTAAATGTGATCTTGTCATCGGACCACGAATGGTTTTGTGACGTCAACTATCCAAAAGTATCCCATTGCATATTATTGTATAATATCTGCTTGACATTATTTTATCCCTATATCTTTAGGTTATGGTATGTGTAGGCTGCATACCACATTATCCAAGCAAGTCATCTCAGCCAGAAACAAAGAGATGTCTATTCTGTAAATGTTTATTGCCCCAAAGTTTATGACGGGATACGAATATGACGATGGCTCAATCAGAAAATTTATTTGCTTTGAAACTATGTTTATCTGCTGTGGAAAACTTGACCCCCTAGGTTACCTCTCTGGATGTTGCAAAATAGATCAGATTGTGTCCTTATGAATTATTGTACACATTTGAGTGAAATGAAAATACCATTCTGGGACAGCTGAGAATTCTTGTGGTTTTATGTGTCCAAACAAATCAGTGACATCAAAAGTTGTTTTTTACTAGATCATGATGAAACATCGTCGAGCGTAATAAATCTTGTCAAGCACCTTATCAAACTCCATGACATGATCACCAATGATCGTACCAGACTCTTGCTATCTTCTGATTGATTTTTGATGGTTTTGACATCTCCTAATGTGTTTGGTGAAGCAATAATTCTCTCATTGCCACAAAACCATCAACTTATATGATAAGAGGTTTTCTTTGGAGAGATCTAATCATGATCACACCACCACTGACATAAACAGTGGAAGAACATCTCCCTGGACTCCTTGGTCGTCAGTTTGCGTTCAGTACAAGTTTCTCCTCTCATCTGTTTCCTGTCTTCATTTCTTGATTCATCAGCTCGCACCCTGCCATAACTGCACCGATACATTATGTATGTGGTCTGCTGGGACCCTTTATTTGGGCTGTAATAAAAATCTGTATAGGTTTTCTTAATTTTGGAAACAAACATAATTTTAGTTTGGCTTTTGTATTGTTCCGATACATGTTTATCAAGAATGAGAATGAGACAGCTGAGTGGACTGTGTGACTTTACCTACTTTCAGAAAGGACGCAGAAACTTCACCAGAAGAAGACCTAAAGGTACAGCTAGATGTGTTTGACGAACAAAAGGCCAGTGATGACGAACAGTTGCCACAGAGCACTACAGAGGGCCTCGATCTGAGCAGCCATTCTGATATATTCACTGCCATACTCAAGCAGGTAATATTGATATTGTTTTCTAGTTGGGCCCCTCCCCTTTGCTTTATAGGCTAAGGTATAAAAAAAATTCATTGTGATTCACTGTGGTTCTGTATGTGCACTCTGAAAATGAACTACACCACAGCAAGGAGATGACCATAGCAATAAGTAAACATTTCGCACATGCAATGACTCCAAAGTAAGTCAATAATAAAGGTTATGTTCCGGGGCCCAATGGGGGAACGATGATAACAACTTGTTGCAACTCATTACATTTTGATGAGTGTTATGTTATAGTTACATATAGGTAAGCGATAAGCAAGGGCTTTTGGGCCCTGTTAATGTTACAATGACTGGGGAATGCATATTCGCTTTGCATGTAATAAAATTGGGAATTCATTTGATGTTGGGTAAAATGAACATGTTGTTGCCCAGTAGCATATTGTAGGCCTGGTTTGTTTCTTGAATGAACTGGCTTCGAGAAACAGGGGGCATAAAAGGGCCTCATTGATATCTTTCTACATAAATTATTGCAATACATTTCAATCTGTTGCACAATACAGTAAAAGTTTAACAAGCGGCAATAAAACAAAACATTTCCTAAGATAGCTCAAATGAGAAGGTTCTATCACAAGCCCTCCAACATTCCTGCCCAATAATTTTATCTGTTTTGGTAAATTTTTGAGGTAATCGTGTATGTGTGGCTGTAATTGCCATGCACAGTATCATCGGGTGATGAATAGCGATGTTGTTCATTCAATTTTTGACTATGTCTGTCATAAGGTTGGAAGATACCTCTGGATTCATCCAGTCACAAGTTCCGGAGGTTATATACTTCATTAGATATATGATTCCGCGCTAGCTCATGTGTTATATGAGTATGAGTCTTTTTTACATAACACCAAGTTCTACCTTGTCATTAGAGATGCTTGTCGCAAGGAAAGGTTGGTTTGTCATGGATGTAATTCATGGTTGTCACAATACGGAGTTGAAGTGGATAATGATGAGGAGGTTTGAAGTGGAGAGTACGCCATGATGGTACACCACTCAAATTGTATCCGATACTGCAAACTGTAGCTGTGCGAATGAATTTTCATGATCAAAGGCATTGATATAATGCAAGGTGTATTTATATGCGCCGCATAATTACTACTAGGCCATTGGCAGAAAGCCTGAAAATCTGTCCACAAACGGAGGCTTGGAAAGTTTATTTTGATGATGGTGTGCTGTACCAATTTCTGTGATTGTAGGATACCCATTGTAGTCAGGATATACTACAGTATCCATAAACACTCATGAATATAACCTCAAACCTGATCAAGCTTTCTCACAATTGTCATTATTCTTGAAAGTGACATTGATGTTATGGTAGAGAAACACTTTTCTGTACCATTACACACTTGATGGTTAACCACATTCGGGTAAGCAAGAATGTGAAGCTGCCAAAGATGCAATTATGAGGGTAATTATTCATTACAGCTATAATGTACATGTGAGCTATATGTGTTGACTTTCTTGTTCTTCAGACACTGTTAATGTGATGCTCTAATCCCTACTTTGCAGATTGGACAAACGGAAGCAGAATCAAGCTTTCTATCTGTGCTTCAGCATTTGCTACAAGTCGCTGACCCTAAAGAATCCAATGCAAATTTGAAATGGCAAACAATAGAAAAGCTTGTCTACAGTGCTACACTTCTTGATAACAAGGATGAAGCTGAGAAACTCTTCCATTCAGGCCAGAAACGCCTTGCTAAAGCTATTCATGGTGATGAAATTGACTGCAAAACACCTCGACTCAATCAGGCATTTGAGTTGCCAGAAACAGGTGGAGATACAGGGGAGACTCCGTCGCCTATACCACCACCCCCAGCAGCAGCCCCTCCACCTCCCCCCCCTCCTCGCGCTGCTCCTCCTCCTCCTCCGCCTCCACCTCCCCCGCCATTCGGCGCCCCTCCACCACCACCTCCTATGGGAGGTCCCCCTACTGCTCCAGGTGCTCCCCCTCCCCCTGGTATGCTCGCCCCTGTCGTAGCCAAGAAGCTACCACAACAAGTGATACCAGCTCCTAAAGCTAAAACCAGAAAGATACAGTGGGCTAAGATACCCACAAACAAGCTTATGGGTAAACGAACAATATGGACAACTTTTGGAAACACAGACAATGATGCAGTGGTTGACTTTTCAAACATTGAAGAGCTGTTTTTAGTACAAGACCCTACAAAAGCTGCCAAGCAGAACGAAGGATCACAAACCCTCAAACGAAAGAAGGATTCGTCTGAGGTATGTCATTAAGATTTAAGATGAGATACAGGTGCTTACTGCCTGCCATATACTATCAAGCTCTGTCATACTGCTCCCATTGCTGACCATGTATTGAAACTTACTTGACCTTGCTGTTTCTTTAAATTTCATTTACATGTCTGAATTGCAAGGGCACTTTTCAGTGCAGCTTGAGATAATTACCTACCAGCAACCCATTGAGCCCAATGGCTGTGACATAACAGTGCCACAAGGAGTTGGGCCTTTATGCAAGGTTGCCTAACATTTTGTGTTCTACTTCCAGTTCCCAAGACACTTTATTTTCTCTTTCTGCTTTGACCATTAAAAATTGTTCTCACCTACACCTGGATAATTATCACCTTGTCACACTTTCGTAGTTCTGTGTGTTAACAAATACTTGATGCTTCCAGGTTAATCTGCTGGATAACCGAACAAGTTTGAAAGTGAATATTTTCCTTAAGCAATTCCGACAGAGCCATACTGAGATTATACAAATACTGCGAGACGGACGAAGCAGTGAAATTGGTGCTGAAAAACTACGAGGTCTATTTAAACTACTTCCACTGCCAGAGGAGGTGAGTATGTGTCACAAAGCGATGGCTGGTCTTTGATGTAGGTCTCTATGGGTTATTTCAAGCATTTAGTTATAAATTGATGGATTTGCTCTTCCAGGTTCTAGGTTATGTTCCTGCTGTTTAATTTTGAATGTGTACTACCAGGCTTTGCATGCAAATATGTGTACCATGTATTATTATAATATAAATGTTCATGTATATGAACCTAGTGTACCTTGATTTTTCAAAAGTAATGTCTCTGATTAAATGTTATCACCATTTGTGACAAGAGCATATCTGCTATAAAATTGCAATGAAATGCATAAATATGTGTTACGTGTATGTACTGTTCCCTCAATGAACTTCATTCGGTGACATAAATTTGCTCGATTCATACTTTGGAGTTGTCTGATCCCTGCTGTAGCGTTGTAAAGCACACAACTCCTAAGATATGTAACTTCTTCTATTCATTTCCTATGATAATCCTCTTTTAAGATTGATCTTCTTCGAGGATTCAATGGAGACAAGGATAAATTAGCTAACGCCGAGAAGTTCTACTCCCAACTACTTGATCTTCCGCAGTAAGTCCCAATTAAATTATGCTATCCATGTTATCATGTAATAAAACTGTAGATTAACAGGCCCCTTCATTGAACCTGTGAATGGCAATGGCATCAATATTAGAAAATGAAAAATTGCCAAAACAAACATATTCAACCAGCTTGAGCACCTGAAGCTGCTATTGACCAACATATGACCTATCATTAATTATTTGGATGTGTTTGACTTTCAATCGTGCTATTCTAGATCAATCTGTTTTCCTGTGCAAAAATAGCTAACTGCAACTCCTTCTCATTCTAACTCCTTGGCTACATTAACCTTTTTTTTGTTTCAGCTATCAGCTGAGAGTTGAGATTATGTTGCTGAGAGAAGAGTTTAAGAACACAATCGGATACATCAGTGAGCTGGTAGATACGGTTATCGTCACTGCTCAGGACATGATGGATTCAGAAGATCTGAAACAAATTCTATATATGGTGCTCGTTACTGGAAACTTCCTAAATGCTGTGAGTATTAATTGTGGTTGCTCAAGTTCTGCTGTCTTACAATAAATCCTCACATCAAATTGTCCATTACCTTCTTTCACTTTACTTTTAGTATGACCCAAGTTACCATAGCTCTAAAATTATTCACTGTGAAAGAGCATTTTACTGCAAACCAAAAACTATTCAGTAATTCCTGTACAGTAAATTATCGAATGGCTTTTTTTTTATTTTAGGGTGCATATGTTGGAGATGCAGCTGGTATCAAAATCACATCTCTACTAAAGCTGAGTGAGCTGCGAGCCAACAAGCCCAGAATGAACTTGCTGCATGTTGTTGTAGCTCAGGCTGAGAAGTACAATCCACAACTTCTGCAACTGCCTGAAACCATGAAATACCTCAAAAACACTGCTGAGTAAGTGCTCTGTCTTGCGCTGACAATGATAGTTATAGGAGTAAGCCATCCTACCAAGTTGTCACATTTGCAGCAAAATACTAAATGTTATGTTATACATATCTCGTTGTGCAGGGGCAAAGAGATATGATATATATTTATCTCATTGACAGGTTGAGCAATCCCATTGGGCAATCCCTGGGTTGAGGGAGATTAAGTTAGGAGTTGTCCCATTGATAGACAAGAGAAGGCAATTCTGTTAATTGCCTTTAACATCAGTATTTCAATCTGGTAGTATCAAGAATTCAACCATAGTTTTTCGGTCTTTTTAAAAATCCATTACTAATACCCTACAGCTGATCGTTTCCACAGTAGGCATAGATATTTGGGAATCACATCCTTTTCCATTGTAGAGTGAACGTAGAAGCTCTGAAAGGAGACATCAACCAGCTGAGAGAAAAAGTCAAGAAACTCACCTCTCAGCTTGAGTCTTCTTCCACCGACCTCCAAAAACAATTTTCGACATTTTTAACGTCAGCAAGCAAAGAGGTGGCCTTAGTCGATGCAGACATTCAGGAAATAGAAGCAATCAGTAAAGATCTGGCCGAGTATTTCGCTGAAGATCCTAAGACTTTCAAAATGGAGGAATGCTTTGGTATTTTAAGGTAAACATCATGTGTTGCGACAGAGGTTTTACATGTTAGGACAATTGAGACACATTTTTGTTACCAGAATAGCTTGTTTTGCTGGTGGCGCAAAACCAGCATACACATTGACGTGAAGTCCTGAACTTTCATAAGTCACTCTTAAGTAATTATCTACATTATTTGTTATTGAGTTTGAAAGAGGTTGGATTAAAGTTTTATATCATGATTGCCCAATATAATTTTATATGCGGCGGAGTCCTCTTCTTAGAAAAGACATTTGTGAATCTAACATTACCCATTTATGCCACCAATTTATGTTTTAATTTTATTAATCTGCAGGACATTTTGCGACCGATTCAAAAAAGCGATCATTGAGAATAAGCAGCGAGAGTTAGTGGAGAAAAAGCAGCAACAGAGACTCAAACAGAAAGAGCAACAACAGCAGGCGCCAGTTGCAAGACGTCGAATAGATCAGATAGGTAAGACCTCCCTCAGCAAATTGTCATATCCACTTGCCGACCAGAGCCTATAGGCTCAGACAAATATCTTGTATAAAGCTGTGCTCCTACAAATCCTGAGTACTAAGCTCTATAGCTCATCTGTTGATGCTGTGTGACATTAGTAATATAATTAAATAAGAAAAATGACAATTTTAAACAAAACAGCTTAGGCTAATCGCTTGGGTCCCAATTGTAAATTACTGCGTATTAAGTGTGTAATCACCATAGCGGACAATAAATCTTGGTAAATGCCAATCAACAATTGAAAATAAAATTTCAATTTCGATATATTTGGCTAATACTTGTTAAGTATGGGTGGGAAGGAATTATCATTTGCTAATGACATTTTTTGTGGAATTAACGCAATGGATTGTCATATAGTAGCAATGAAATGTTGCATTCCAACCAACATTTAAAGAAACGAAATGTCATCACTCAGACTAGTAATTTAATTAAGGGGTTTAATAAGGTTCTGCTGACCTAAGGTGTGGGTAGATCATGTCTGGGTGGGCGTTTCTAATAATTTAATTTTTTTGCCACTTTTGATGATAGTCTTGAGTACTTAGTCATTAATCGATGTTGACAACTGCTGGTACTCCTCATATTCCCCAAGATTACATCCTGTTAGATATGTGTGTCAGTGGCAAATCTTTAGTCATTTTGATAGTAATCTGGTAATAATTAATGTTTAACTGCTTTGATCTATGCCACCAGGATGGATGTTCATGCTGGTACAGAAGTTCATGACATTCCTTGCCATCAGCTGCAAGTGTGCCGTTGAAGCCTATACATGTTCATCAGCATGTTTACTTCACTTTTTTAGGCACAAGCCCTGCTGACAGGAACAGCTCTGCCTCATCGGATGCGGATGATGAATCTCACATAGTCGATAACATACTCGGTGACATTAGGTGTGGGTTTATTCAAAAGAAAAGCTTTGGTGATACTGCATTTACAGTAACCAAGGTTAAAAAGGTGAGTATTTGACCTCTTTCAGGAAGAGATGGGGATAACATCCTGTTCCAATTATCTGTATAGTTTTTTTGGTAAGAGAAATCTATGACAGTTATGCGATGGCTTAGGTACATACGTGTATTAATATGGCCAGTTCGTACCAACTGTGATAAGAATTTGAAACATGATGTAAGATTTAATACTTTTTGTAGGTTAACTTGGATGAGGCAACAGTAATTACCGCCAGTGACTCAAAATCTGAAGCTCAACCTTCTGGAAAAGAATCTCAGCAGAACCTCTCTCTGCCAACTGCAAGTCAAGAGAAGAAAAGTGCTAATGTGCATCAACAGTTTCAATTCCTTGATCGTGCTGGGAGTCCTGTGTCTGGTATATCAACTGAACAAAACAACAACATTCCAGAGGTAGGCAAATGACACAACGTCTCAAGATGGTCAAGCCAGCAGAGATACACAAAACAATGTCTCCAGGAGAGATTTCGATTGTAGGTCACTTTATAACATCTACCCATGAAACTTCATTTGAGCTACAAGTCCCATGCTCCCTGAAATGATAAATATGGTCCATTCAAAAATCCTCACTTATTATTAAGAGTTATTATTGGATGAATGAATTACATTTTATCTTTCAGAAAACCATCGACATTCCCAATCCAAAGAGGACAAGACAGAGCCCTGGTGTTAAGGCAGCATCAAGTACCTCAGAAGCACTTTTCGATTTTCTTGTCAAATCTGAGGAAGCTGAGGATGAGAAGGTACTGTTTTTTACAACTGTGTTTTCATATGATAAGATTCCCTACTCATAACAATATTAGCTGGATATAAGCTACAAAATGAACAAAGGTTGCACGACCATCATACAATGTTTGAATGTTGCTGAATGCTGAATGAAAATCTAGGACCTGCAGGTAGTAGGTGGTGAAATTGGGAAAGCCTCAAACATACACCCTTGATTACAGGATCTTGACCTGTCATATCTGATGTGGTTTTCCTAAAATTACTGGAATCAACAATCCTTCAAGTTAAGCACCAATCTTCTACTATTTTCATTGACATTTTGGCCTGTCAAGACATTCAATTTTGGCATATCCGCTTTCACGCTCTTACTCCTGTCTGTTCAATCGGTGCAGCAGAATACATCAAATTACTATGCAGTGTGTGAACTACTGACAAGTTTTGCTAGAGAAACAATTTTACATGTCACAAGAGTTTCCAAAACAATGAAAGTTTTGCGTCAAAAGTCAAATTAATAATGGATTTGTAGATATTAAGGCAAAATGAGCATTTTTTTATGTACCAAGAATTCATTCTTATCCACTACGCCTCAATTTATATCAATTTGTCACATAAGTGTAATCGTTTTCAGTTTTCCGCATGTGATCATGCATGTAAGAGCAACCCCTGTAATGCGCTCATAGACAGTATTGATGGGGGTCATTTTGAATAACCTTCTGGTAATTTTAGCCGTTTGAGAGGAAGAAGTCTCTGCGACGACGCCGGCAGCGTACAGACCCCGAGTCTTCTGCAGCTGATGAAGAGCGACTAGATAGAGATGCTTCACCAGCAGCCAGAAGCTCTGATAACGAGGCTGATGTTAGCGGTGAATCGGCTAACAACAGCCTGGAGAGACCCAACAACAAACCTCTATCAAACACAAACCTCAGCAGCCTACATGGCCTACAAGAGGTATTACAAATAGTACAAACAGTTCTATGTCGTTGTCCAGAGTTTCACCAGACAAGGGTGTTTCACCACGCTGTTTTTAGAAGTTCCTGAATGTAACATAGCATAGTGGTATGTGCTATTTATAGCGCGTATAGGACACCAGGATATTATACTCAGCGAGGATATGCTGTAAGACAGATCATAATGCTGACATTATTTGAATAACCAGTGTTGCGTGGTGCTATTGACAAGGGTTTAAATACGGGTTCAATACAATCCAAATGTACAATGTACAATCTAGATATGTTGCTCATGATCTGGAATTTTACATTAATGTCTCTTTGCATTAATTTATACAATTCAATTTTAACCCTGGACACCAATCAAGAATGGCACATTCCTAAACACTATTGAAGGAAGAACAGTGCCTCATTAACAGGAAATAATGTCTTATTGCTTAATTAGCGGCGTAATAGCCAGCAGGTTGAGCACGCCTTTTTTATTCTTTTTGGTTGATCGAGCCAATCTACCTGCAGAGACCAGGCAAAAAGCTGGCTAAAAAGATTTACATTTCAATGGGCCTCAAGGAATTATGATCATGCGTATTTATGTGAATAAACACGATCATAGCTGTTCATAATATGTCATATATTGCAGGTTTCGCTGCCTGGTCAGGTGGAAACTGGCTCGTCAGAGTCTGATGTCAAGGTGATTGTTCCAAGTAAATACAAAGAAGATGAGAAAGAGGATGATTCTCCCTTCTCTCGAAAGGATAAAATGAGAGCGTCTTTCAAAGATCAGATGGCCAAGCGCTATAACAACAAAAAGGATGTCACTTCAATGCTCCAAAAACTGCAGCAGGCTACCACAGCCAGTATGTAATGTAGCCAATGCAAAATGTGATGGATAAATCAATGTCTACTCTTCATTTGTACAGCTCTGTAATACCATTATCGAAACATGATTGGGGAAGTTACACTGGAATTGAAGAATGTGACCACTCTTGAATTTTGATGTAATTAGAAAAAAATGCTAACTCATGCTCATTCATTGTTTGAACATTGTAACCTAATTACATGCATGTTAAACTTCCTTCATCCAAAAGATTTTTAGTAGCATAAGCTGTCATTGTCAAATGAATCGATTGCTAATTACACTCATAAATTATAATTGTAGGCAAAAAGGAAGAGACTGAAAAGAAAAAGTCGACGAAAGACCTAACAGCCACGAAGTGAGTGCCATTTGTTTTAACTCGCTTGAATAAAAAACCGGTCTCATCAGTAAATGGATGTATTGAAGGGAGTTTCTGTTATAACATCATGTCACTCATATTAATGTGTATCATTGGAATTCAGATCTTTTTGTTGTTGCGGTAATACAGTGTGGTTTCCAGTAACAGTCTCATTTCATTCAAACACTGCCAACAGATGCTTTTTGAGATGTTTATCATATTGTGCTAAGAATACCAGCATTCTGTCCGTGTTTCTCTTCATACAGTTGCAGATTTTTACCAAATTATCATTGCTGGAAAATTTGGTAGATATCTTCCGAGTCAACTGAGCACTTCCATTTTCCAATTTATCATTATATTTACAAGAAAAACTTTCAAATCTTCCCTCCCACCGCAGCTGACCAGTTCCCATCAAGAAATATGTTATATCAAGAGTTTATGTTTTGACTGAGAAATAGAGAGGTGTGTGTGTACTTAGCAAAATAAGTGATTTGGCAATTGTGATTCACTCTGTCAATGGGTTTTATCACATTGAGAAATTTCATTTGGACCCAATCCCATACCCCACTTCCAAAAAATAAATCACGCCAACCAATTCGGGATGTAAAGCTAACCTATT
>ERZ1740059.420-NODE-420-length-22871-cov-6.175579_pt1 | contig 22871 bp, 22 predicted proteins | sample MGYA00581744_ERZ1740059 | MGnify/ENA primary metagenome ERZ1740059 (study PRJEB43018, sample SAMN04849738) | marine metagenome | isolation source: floating plastic debris | place: Pacific Ocean | collected 2008-08-28 | study: EMG produced TPA metagenomics assembly... | reverse complement strand
AAACCTGATTTTGATGGACTCAAAATAGTTGGCTATCAGTGGTCGCCAAATTCTCATACTATCAAAGATATCCTTTCAGGTAATCTGATCCCGTATCAATGGATGGATGTTGAAACCAGCGAAAAGGGCAGTGAGCTTCTCAAAATAAATAGTATTGAGGAGAAAGATCTTCCGGCGATCTTTTTTAAGGATGGCAGTAATCTGGTCAATCCTACACTAGCTGAAGTGGCAGAAAATGTGGGTATGATAGCCATAGCTCAACAGAAAATGTATGATGTGGCGATTATTGGTGCAGGTCCAGCCGGATTAGCCGCTGGCGTCTACGGTGGTTCCGAAGGTGTAAATACACTATTAGTAGAAAAAAGAGCTCCGGGAGGTCAGGCCGGCACAAGCTCAAGAATCGAAAATTATCTAGGCTTCCCTAAAGGATTAAGTGGCGCCGAACTTTCCAGAAGAGCCATAACTCAGGCTACCCGATTCGGCATAGAGTTTTTGTCTCCTGTTGAAGTGGTAGGAATCAAGCTGAAAGACAACTACAAAATTCTTGAGCTGGCCGATGGTAAAGAGGTGAACGCACGCAGTGTGATCATCACAACCGGGGTTAACTACCGAAAATTAGAAGCTAAAGGCCTGGATAACTTTACCGGCGCCGGGGTTTATTATGGCGCGGCAAATACGGAGGCCAATGCCTGTCGTGGAACAGATGTATACATTGTAGGTGGCGGAAACTCTGCGGGTCAAGCAGCTATGTATTTGTCAAATTTTGCCAATTCAGTTTCTATTCTAATTAGAAAACCGGATTTAAGTAACAGCATGTCTCAGTATCTGATTGATCAAATAGATGGAACAGAAAATATTAATGTATTGGGCTTCACTGAGATCATAGAAGCGCACGGTAATGGGCGACTGGAACAACTTACCATTAGAGATAATAATAAGCAAGAAGAAAAGACAGTGGATGCCGGCGCCCTTCTAATTTTTATAGGTGCAAAACCCTATACTGACTGGCTTGAATTGGATATAATTAAGGATGGAAAAGGCTTCATAGAAACAGGTAACGGCCTGGTCAAATACGAAGACTTTAAAAAGGTCTGGAAGCTTGGAAGGGAGCCCTTTTTATTAGAGACATGTAGCCCTGGAATATTTGCTGCAGGAGACGTGAGGGCAGGCGCTATGAACAGAGTGGCTTCAGCGGTTGGCGAAGGAGCCATGGCCATTAAGTTTGTACATGAATATTTAGCCGAAAATTAAAACTCTTAACCACGCTTAAGCAATAGAACTGCGAACACCTGTAATACTTTGAAAGGAAGGGACTCTAAGCTTATGAGTGTGATGAATGCCTGAAAATTAGGGGTAGATAGGTATATTTAAGGACTTATCAAACCTACAAACAACCCTTTGCTGCGACTCATCTCTAAATAAGCATGCTTCAAATCACGCCGCGGAGAAGGACCACCAGGTGATCATATCAGCTGAGCAAGGTTAATTATGGACATATTTGCTATGTACACCAGGAAATAAAAATGCGCTATACCATCTTCTTTTTGCGTAGCGCCAATATGTTACCTGCCAATATGAGCATCATACCAAAAACGGCAAAAATAGTGAATTTGTAACCTTCGAATAATGTTGAAATAACAAGGGCAATAATTGGAACAACCACGATCACATACCCCCCTTTGTCCGCTCCAATCCTGCCGATCAATGTTAGGTAAGTACTAAAAGCTATTACTGACCCAAAAATAGCCAGGTAAATTAATGAGCTGATGTAAGTTGCAGAAAAATCAAAGGTGATCGGCTTACCCATTATCAGGGCTATACTCATCATAATTAAGCCTCCATACAGCATTCCAAATGCATTAGTTTGAATTACCGGTAAACTTCTTTTTTGATTTGACGCAGAAGTAATATTGCCTAAGGAGGCAGAAAGAACACCACTCAGGCAAAATATTAATCCTATAAATGTCCGATCCTCGAAGGTTAAAGACTTCAACTCCTGTTGGAAAATAAGTACCGTACCTGAAACGCCTAGTATCGCACCATAAATGACTTGTTTTTTTATTGGATTCTTAAGAATAACGGAATTAAAAATAATGTTCATAAAAACCAGTGTAGAGAAGGTGATCGCTACCAGAGCGCTATTAATATAAGTCTCTGAAATGTAAACGAGCCAATAATTGCAGCCAAAAAGAAGGGCGCCCTGCAATGCAATGAATAGATGCTGGCCAAGATTAAAACTTAAGGACAACTTCTTTAGATAACTGTAAACCAGCAAGATTATACCACTTAGCAAAAACCGGTAACTAACGGACAAAAGAGGGTCCACTTCACCAAGTTGAAACGTAATTACAAACCATGTAGAGCCCCAAATGAGCGCTGGTATCAAAAAAAGGAATAGATTGCTTGATTTCATGATCGAGGCCAAACATACCTAAGTGGCGGTAAAAATAAATCCGCCGGAAAAAATAAATTTACAGGTCCAGTTTAGTTGAACCTTTTTGTACGCTAATAGACTTAGCCAAAACCTCTTTATCAGTTTTTTTTATTACTGATTCAACATAATACCAGTCCGCTTTGGCCTCTTCCTGGGTAAGCGTTAGCACGAGATAACCATGATCCCGTAAATTAGCAAATTTTAAATGTGGGTTAATCGGGCTATTTACAATCCGTTCTTCATGGGCGCGCACAGAATCATCGGGAGATCTCTCATTACTATTAGCTGAATTAATACTTGTAGTACCGAACTCAACTGCAAAAGCACCTTCTCCCGTACGTTGGTCGTAATCATTAAACGGATCAATGCTTACTTCAAAAGCCCACGAAGAATGGGTATCTCCGGTAACAAAAACTACATTTTTTATAGACTTGTCTCTTATCAAGTTGGCAATTTTGATCTGTTCGAGTGGGTACCCATCCCATGAGTCAAGATTAATATTGAAACCAGGCCACCCCCAATCTAAATATGAGTAAATAACCTGGTTACCAATTACTTTCCAAGTAGCCTCAGAAGAGGTAAGTTGTTCATTGAACCAATCCAGCTGCTCTGTTCCAAGCATAGAATGTGTACTATCACTGAGTGTGGGATCATTTAGGCTATCAGCCGGCGCTGTTCTTCCGGCCAGCCTTTCATCAAGCATAATCAGATCTACTAATTCTCCATAATTAAATTTTCGATAGAGGTTTTCAGATGCACGGACCGGCAGCCACTCATAATAGGCTTTACGGGCGGCTTCTCTTCTGATGTTATAATCGCCCTCTCCTTCTTGATGGTTTTGTGCGCCCCCAACGTAAGAGTCATTTGCAATTTCATGATCATCCCAAATTGTGATGAAAGCATGATTCTGATGGGCCAATCTCAAATCGGGATCTAGTCGATATTGAGAATAGCGCAGTCTGTAATCTGCAAGCGTGATCACTTCCTTCTTAGGGTAGTGAAGTCGATTAAGAGTCGTATCTCCATAACTCCCAGGACCATACTCATAGATATAGTCCCCAAGATGCAAAACTGCATCCAACTCTTTCTCCGCAAGCTTTTTGTAAGCAGTAAAGTATCCCCATTCATAATTACTGCAACTCACCACTCCTAGTCTTACCTCTTCTATACCAGATATGGGACTGGTTCTGGTTTTGCCAACTATAGACGTATCACCAAGTGCAATAAATCTGTAAAAGTACTGCGTACCCGCTTCAAGGCCTGAAACGTCTACTTTTACCGTATAGTCTTGAGCTGGTGAGGTCTTTTCCATTCCTTCGAGCTCAATTGTACTGAAATCACTACTTTCAGAAATCATCCACCGTACTTCAATTTGAGGAAGCGAATCTTCCGGTGTTATCCTGGTCCATATAATCACTGCATCAGACAAAGGATCACCGGAGGCCACTCCGTGATAGAACGGTGCAAGCGATGAATCAAAATAGTCAGCAATACCATTGTGAGGCATGCTAGGATAATCAACAGTTTCCCGTTTTGAACACGCCACAACCATAAGTACAAGAAAAACGTAAAATTCGGTCCTCATCATTCAATTATTTAATACTGAAAGTTAGCGAGCAGAAGTTAACTAAAGATTAAATCTATGTGATATTTACTTTTTTAGGTTGATCTAAAACGTAGAATAAATATTTTAAGTCAAGGTCTGAGTATTCATACTGATTTCAGAGTCAGAATACTTTCTATCGGTTGACTCATATTTATCTCAAGAAATATGTAAAGGATGGGCTAGTCAGTTACTAGTATGCAAAGGCCAATGCTAAAGAAATTATCTCATTTACAAGTTAATAGGTGAGTAGGATTTAAATTCGAGTTCTAACGCCGAAAAGAAGGCTTTTATTTCAATACAACAATATCCTGATCATCTACCAAATTATAAGGCTATTACAATTAACAACCCTCTTGTACACCTACTTGTTCCCAAAAAAAGGATACTCACTATCAACGATCTGAATGCGGCTGATGCTGAAATAATTAGTCGACTCTTTTTAGCTACTAAGGCGCTGGCGGCTCAATATAAAATTGACGAATCGGGTTACCGCCTGGCTGTGAATACAAATAAGGATGCCGGTCAATCCGTATTTCATATTCACACGCACCTGCTTGGCGGCATAAAACTGAGCCCTATGATGAGTCAAACCTATCAGGGCAAGGAGAAAGAATGAGGCTTTCTTAAGTTTGCCTCATGAGAAAACTTGCTAATGAGGAGCTTGGTCGTATCGGTGTTGATGAGTTCAGGACGGCTGCTAAAATTCCACTTGTTGTAGTTTTAGATGACATTCGAAGTTTAAATAACGTAGGATCCGCATTTAGAACCAGTGACGCTTTCCGTGTAGAAAAAATCTATTTATGCGGAATTACAGGCACTCCACCCCACCGAGATATTCAAAAAACAGCATTAGGTGCAACAGACTCGGTCGAATGGGAATATATTGAAAATACGGAGGAGCTAATTACCAAACAAAAAAGGGAGGGCTATACCGTCCTGGCCGTTGAGCAGGCGGAAGGGTCAAAGATGCTTGATCATTTTTCCATAGCGCCTTCAAAAAAATATTCTTTGGTTTTTGGCAACGAGGTTTTCGGCGTTGATCAACGGGTAGTGGACCTTTGTGACGATGTTATTGAAATTCCTCAAGAAGGCACAAAACACTCACTCAATATTTCAGTGAGCATGGGGATTGTTTTGTGGGACTTTTGGAAAAGTCTCAGGCACTATTAGTTACGTTCTACCTAATTAACGCCGAGTCTTATTTAATAAATAGGAAGAAAACTTAAATAATAAATCTCTTTATTTAAGTTTTTTGATGAAAACTTAAATAAGTATTAGCTTTAGTAAAGTTTTTTTCTCAGTTATGAATAATTTCCAGCCAGGCAAGTTTGTAAATCAAGGCACCTATAAAAGCTTCCAGCCTGAACTCATTAATCGCAGTTGGCAACTTAAAAATATGGAATTACTGAACTTATTAAGTCAGGCAGACAGGCAAATGGGCCGGTTAGATATGTATTCAGAATATATTCCAAACCTTGATCTCTTTATCAGTATGCATGTTGTCAAGGAAGCCAATCAATCCTCAAAAATAGAGGGGACTCAAACTAATATAGAGGAAGTACTGCTCGAAAAAGAGGATGTCTCTAAAGAAAAGAGAGACGATTGGGAAGAAGTACAAAATTACATTTCAGCTCTAAATCATGCTATTGAGAGTTTGGAGTCATTACCTTTTTCATCTCGGTTAATAAAAAATGCTCATAGAACTCTTCTACAAGGGGTAAGAGGAAAACGTAAACTTCCAGGCGAATTCCGAACAAGTCAAAATTGGATCGGAGGAGCAAGTATCAATGATGCCGTTTTTATTCCTCCTGTTCATATGACTGTAAATGAGTATATGGGTGACCTGGAGAAATTTGCACACCGTAATGAATTCTTTCCGGAGTTGTTAAAAATAGCTCTTATACATTATCAGTTTGAAACCATTCACCCTTTTTTAGACGGAAATGGTCGAGTAGGCCGCTTAATGATTACGTTATATTTGGTTGAAAAAGGGATTCTGAAAAAACCCATTTTATACCTGTCAGACTTTTTTGAAATGAATAGGTCATTGTACTATGATAACTTGATGAGAGTGCGTGAAAAAGGTGACCTACTACAATGGTTTAAATTTTTTTTAGTTGGAGTAATTGAAACCGCAAAAAAAGGGATAACAACATTTGATAAAATCCTGAAACTAGAAAAAGATGTGGAAGACAGATTACAAGGATTAGGTAGTCGTTCAAAGAACGCTAAGATTATCATGAATGAATTATTCAATCGCCCGATAATTAATGTCAGAAAAGCCAAACAGATTACAGGACTTTCCCTTCCCTCTGTTTACAGGTTAATTGACGACTTAGAGAAACTCAAAATAGTAAATGAAATGACAGGGGCTAAAAGAGGTAAAAATTTCCTGTTCAAAGATTACGTAAATTTATTCGTTTATTAAAACTCAAAAACCTAAACCCTCTTTCAAAGCGTTATAACCTGTTCTGCTTACTGGTATTTTAACGCCTGTTTTTAATAAGGCGAGATAACTATCCTTGCTGTAGGCTTCAATTTTATCGATTCTACTTACCGCAACAATGTAAGACCGGTGCACTCGAATGAATTTGTCTTGCGGAAGCGCACTTTCCAGAAACTTCATGCGAACTTGTTTCAAGTATTTTTGCTCTTCAGAATGTATCGCCACGTAATCGTCCTGTGCCTCAAAATAATCTATCGTATCCAGATCCAGAATAACAATCTTGCTTCCTAGTCTAATTACGATCCTGTCCAGCTCATCAATGGCGTTTCTGTGCTCGTCTACCAGATTGCTAACTGTTTCTTTATTGTCACCCTTGCCTTGAAGTTTTTCCAAAGCTTTCTCAATAGCCGAATCGAATCGGTCTTGCGAATATGGTTTGAGGAGGTAATCCACTGCGTTATTCTCAAAGGCCTTGATGGCGAATTCATCATAAGCCGTACTGAATACAATTACCGGTGGCTCATCAAGAAGCTCAAGCATTTCGAACCCGGTAAGTTTAGGCATTTGAATGTCTAAAAATACGACATCAGGTTTTTCATCATGAATCATCTTCACACCTTCAAAACCGTTTTGACACTCCCCAATAATTTCAAAACCGGTGTGAGGCTTCAGGTAAGCTTTAATAATATCGCGTGCCAGTTTTTCGTCATCAATAATCAATACTCTAGTCATGATGTAGTCTCTTGAGGTATTAGAAGCTTAATGGTAAATTGGTTGTGGTTTTTCTCAATAGTAACAAGATCGGAAATTCCGTAAATAAGCTCCAGTCTGTTTCTAATATTTTTTAATCCTATCCCTTTCCCTTTTTGAGGAATTGCTTCAGAATCATAATCATTGGTAATACTTATATGAAGATTACCGTCACGACAGTGACAGTCTGTTTCAATAGTTACACCTTCAAGCTGTTCATAAACTCCATATTTGATGGCGTTCTCGTAAAGTGGTTGCAATATCATATTCGGAACCTTCAGCTGCTCACACTTACCATCAAAAGAGTTGATCAGCTTCAAGCGTTCTCCAAAACGTACCTTTTCTATATCCAGGTAAAGCTCCATACGTTTTAACTCTTCCTTGATAGTTTGCAGCTCTTGATTACTCCGGCCAAGAGATGATCGGAAAAAATCTGATAACTTGATCACCATCTCCCGGGCTTTCTCCGGTTCCGTAATCGTTAAAGAACTAATGGAGTTTAGACTATTGAAAATAAAGTGCGGATTGATTTGAAATTTAAGCATATCCAGCTCTGACTGTTTCAATAAGCTCTGTAGCTCCAATTCCTCTGCTTCCTTTTCCTTCAAGTCGCGGTTCGACTTGAGAAGATAGTAAATCATTACAATCACAACCATTACCAGAGCGCCTATGAATATTCTCCAGGGGAGTGTATTGGTAAGAAAAGTCTGATACTCAGCATCGTTATTAAGTGCGTCGGCAAGGCTGTAGCTTGCGTATGATACCATAGAAACGCCCACCAGTACTGCGGCAATTAGATTAAAAATAGCTGATGTGTTACCACCTTTCGGTGATAAATATTGCACAACATACCAAAAGGCCATCCCTAACCCTGCAATCGGCAAATTGTGAATAACACTATCCAGAATGGCCGCATAAAGTGAAAAGCCAAAAACAAAAAACAGCAAAAAAGAATAGGCGGCCATTACGGCCACCCATACGGAGAAATATAAAATAAGCGCTTTGCCTGAAAATGGATGTCTCACGGGCTAGGCCAGTTTGATATCGCCTCCTCCAAACATTACGAAGCCTTTTACCACAAGTACTTTGCTGGAATCCGGCACTACCTGTATAGACGACTTGCGTTTATCTGAAAATCCGCCCAGTATTGAGAACACTTCTACCTGTACTGACCAGTCGGCAGGAACTCTAATTTCAGTACCCCCGAACAGTATGAATAAGTCAAGTTCGTGCCTCCCATCTGCCAGGCGTGCATTTCCAAGTTCTATGTTTGATCCACCAAATATCGCTGTGATCTTACCTCCTTTAAACTCCTGGGAATCTACCGTTCTGTCTCCTCCTCCGAAGACCGCGAAGTCATTGATGAAGTCGATATCATTTTTTTTTTCAGGATCAAGTTTCGCTTGGTTTCTTCTAAGTATGAGTGAAGCGCCAATGATTATCACGATTGCCGGCCAGAAAATATGCCATATGTCCCGGAAATTAATGTAGTAGTAATCGTCAAGAATTAGAAAAACACCAATTACAGTAAATATCAAACCCGCTTCTATTTTCTTTCTTACAAAAAGTAAGAAAAGACCAATTACGGTAAAAAGCGATCCGAACGATATTATGATATCGCTGATAAAATAGGGAATAATTCGTAGGTTGTCTAACAACCAAACCGAACCAATGGCTACTATCAGAATCCCTAACCATAATCGTTTGTCGCTTGTATTTTTCTCTTCCATGACTTTAACGTTTTGTTAATCAAGTATACCCAATTTAACAGACTAAGTTCAGAGCTATCGGTGAATGCCGGATGAGTATCGGTGAATGCCGAATAAAGGTTTGTGGATTAAGAGATCAGAATGTAACTCCGACAGAAACTCTAATTCTTATCCCTTAGTTAACGATCCATCACATCACAGAGTTGAAAAAAAGTGATGCAATGTAGGGTAACTGCAGGATAGCGGAGTTTAAAGTATTGTACCGTACGGTGAGAATTACTCCGCATACTGCAAATAGAGCAAATTAGACCGTTATGATTGATTAAATTTAAGGTATGAGGCTCGGCATATTGACGATATTAATAGGGATGCTTGCCCAATGTTCCGATGATCAGCGCACTGAAAATTACGAGCTGTCTTGGTCGAATAAGGACCGCGAATTTCTACTTACCGTCCTGGACTCCACCCTTATGAATCTGTTAACGGCGGATAAGAGGTTTGAGCAACGAACAGTGGAATTGGAAAAAGGACTCAATCGCCTGGTCAATTGCCCCTGGTGATAGAACACCTTATCACCCGTGAAAAACTGTTCTACAGTGAGTTAAGAGTACTTACCGGACTTGATCAAATGGCTCTGGCAGCTTACGCATTATTCAGTGATGATGCTTCAATTTTAAGCTACAGGGAACTAACTACTCAAAACAAGAGGAATGCACCAACCTACTTAGAGCATTTGGGTCGATGGTGTTAAAAATCCGATGCTTTAAGCGCCTATTCCAGATCGCGGAACGCCATGATACGTTTTATCCGGGGAACTGATCGGGATTTAAGAGAATATTATACTGCAAGTGGAAGAGGACCGACAAAATACCGGGGACTTGCATCAATTGATCCTTATAAGCATAGCTCAACCCATAGTAATACTCAGCAGATCAAGAGCATTAAGTTGTCTGCGAATTTTCCAAGCGTTGAGTAGTCAGGTTTACCCAACTGACCGTGAGTAAACCTACCTCTTATCTTACATTTGGGCTTTTTTTACCGCCTTTTTCATTTTCTCATTAGCGTATATTGCCACTTCAACTCTACCATTGGCTTGTCTGCCTGCCTCCATAGAATTGTCCTTCAAGGGCTGTGATTCTCCATAACCTATAGAAGTCATTCGGCCTGCAACAACACCTTTTTGAATTAAAATCCGCTTGACAGACTCAGCTCTCTTTTCAGAAACATAGCGCCAACTAATGTTAAGGCAGTAAATTTTAGCGTGAAATTGTTTTTCATTTTTCTGTTTTAATTACGCGCCAAAGATAAAGTGAAATTTACTGTCGATACCTTATCTCATTGTTATTACTCTTCGATTTCGACGATCATTTCAATCTCCACCGCAATGTTCGATGGAAGGGATATCATTCCTACTGCCGCTCGAGCATGTTTACCTTTATCGCCGAAAATGTCTACCAGCAGATCTGAACATCCATTGATGACCTTGGGTTGGTCGTAAAAGTCAGCTGTACTGTTCACCATACCTGTCACCTTTACAATGCGCTTTACCTTATTCAAGTCTCCAATTTCAGCTTTAAGAGAAGACAACAGGGAAATACATGAAACCCGGGCAGCTTCATAGCCCTCCTCTACGTTAAGGTCATCACCTAGTCTACCTTTAATATTTGTACCGTCTGCTCTTCCAGGACCGTGACCCGCGGTGAATACAAGATTCCCCGTTCGCACCGCCTTAACATAGTTAGCAATAGGTTTGGCAGGTGTGAATAATTTAATTCCCAATTCTTTTATACGCTCTTCAGCGGTTTGTGCTGAGCACAGGTTAAAAGCAGCAAGCAGAAAAAGGGATACTATTAATGATCTCATGAGTAAGGCTTTAAGTTTCAATTATCTAAATTTAATTAAACTGATAGCAATGAGCGACAAAAAAAGATGTGGCTGGGTGGAAGGTCAATTTGACGACTACATCAGGTATCATGATGAAGAATGGGGTGTTCCTGTGCATGAGGATCAAAAACATTTCGAATTTCTCATTTTAGAGGGCGCACAAGCAGGATTGAGTTGGGCAACGGTTTTGAAAAAGCGAGAGGGGTATAAGGCGGCATTTGCTAATTTCAATGCTGTCGAAGTGTCAAAATTTGACGAAAAGAAAATTCGGTCATTGTTGACGTTTGATGGAATTATCAAAAATCAATTTAAGATCAGAGCTACAGTAAACAATGCTCAACGGTTTTTAGAAGTACAAGAAGAATTTAACGGTTTCGATAATTATATCTGGCAGTTCGTGGATGGTGAACCGATTGTTAATCACTGGAAAGACATTTCAGAAGTGCCGGCAACCAGCACAGAATCGGACACGCTAAGCAAGGATCTTAAAAAGCGCGGTTTCAAGTTTGTAGGCAGTACCATCATTTATGCACACATGCAGGCTTGCGGGTTGGTGAATGATCACACCGTTGATTGTTTTAGATATCACGAAGTGGGAGCTAGTTAAAGAAGACAAGAAAACCTCCGTAAATATCATCCCGTAACAGTTTATATGAAATCCACTATCTTGGTTTGTACTTGTATGCTGTTCCTGACATTCATGGTGTTTTCCTGCCAAAGGCCTTCCGCACATACTCTTAAAAATAATTCTAAATCTGGCTGGAAAGCTGTTTACAAGCATGATGAAAGTGGAAAGCAAATCGAAGGGAGTATTGATTCGCTTATAGCTGGTATTAGGAACGGGTATGATATACGAGTAGGCTGGGGATGGGAAAAACAACTTGGCGATTCAATTGTGAGACTGGAACACTTTGCTGAACCCATTTTCCTAACCATCATTCAGGAGAAAAATGTTTCCGTTATTATTGATGCTCATCCATTGTTAGCAAGCTATGTTGATATAAGCAATCAAAAAATCGCCGAAGGAGGCCCTATTTGGCAATGCACCCTAACCACCACCGGGGAGTTTAACGCTCAAGTTCATGATCGGGCTTCGGCAGAACTAATTAGAGACTGGCCGCAAAGACAGCGAATGACATGGTTCCTTGAGTACCCTTATGACGAATCACACCAACGCGGCCCACTTTTCGATTAATCACCACACAGTAGTTCGCAGGCGCCAAGACATGAGTAATCTATTGATCCTATCGTAGGTCTATTATTTGAATAATTGCAATCTACTTAGAACTTGATTAGCTTATCAAGACCTGTGGATCGATAGCGGGATACACTGCGTGACATTTAGGCGTTCTTATTGCCAGAATAATTAGTGATCGGCTCAAAAGACAAAGGCGCAGCCTTCTCAAGCTGCGCTTTACATTCAAACCAAAAATCAACCTTACTCAACTATTATCTTATACTGCGGTGTTGGATTCAATGGGCAGAAGTACACATACTCTCCTTTTTCCAGCGTCACTACTTTTGACTGAGCGCTTTCTCCGTTTTTTATTGTTTTAGCTAAATATGCATTTGAAATGTGATTAGCCTGGTCTGTTTTTCCTTCCGGAGCTACTACAAAACCTACTTTATGGTCTACACCTTTGTTGGCTACTTCAAACACATACGGTTCTCCGGCCTTAAGTGTAAGTTCGGTAGTTTCAAACTCACCCGGAGTCTGCTCTAGTTTTATTGTTTTCGCTTCCTGAGCAAAACTGGCTATGCTGGAAATGAACAACAGGCCAAGAATGATTGATGGGATTAATTTTTTCATTTTCTTTTTTTTATTAGTGTTAAAATTAATCCCGGACGCATTGTCCGGGAGTGTGATCAATAATTAAACTGGAGCTTCCTCAAGAGCAGGTGCAGCGGGAAAGTCTACAGGGATTTGTGTAGCGCCATGTATGAAATTGCTGATGATTTTATCGCCTATTACAACGATGATGTCGACTAAGTTTTCCTTATTATAACCGGCAGCTAAAAGATTATCAACAACTGCCGATGAAGGCTTACTTCTGTTGATAGTAATGTCTTTGACAAATTTTGCAAGGGCATCGAACTTAGTATCAAACGAAGCCTCTCCTGTGCGCAATTCTAAGATCTGCTCATCAGAAAACCCATTCATTTTACCTAAGGCGGTGTGAGCGGCAAGACAGTAAGCACATTCGTTCACCTGACTTACAACCAAATTGATTATCTCCCTTTCTTTTGCTTTCAGAGAGCTCTTTCTATTTTGAAGTGCCAGGTAATCACCTAATGCAGTATCGCTATACGTATAGGTCGCGTAAAGATTAGGAACAAAACCTAGTCCCTTTTGCAAATTATCGAAAATAACCTGGTTATTTTCACTTACTTCATCTCTGGTGGGTACATTAAAAGTTGCCATGATTGTATTGTTTTTTTGTTTTCGTTTTCAATTACAATACAATTTTACGGCTGCCTTGAGGTCTGGTAAGGGTCAGGACTTCCTCACTGATTGTCCATATTTCCTTTTTATGCGTTTTTCATCTCAAGTTTGAAATGTCGAGGGCTTTGATAGAAAATATATTTAAATAGTTTATGAAAGGAGGCAACTTCATCAAACACTAAATAGAGGGCTATCTCCTTGGCAGTCTTATCTGTATATAGTAACAGTCTTTTGGCTTCGAGTACCAGCCGTTCATGAATAATCTGCAAAGGTGTCTTTTGTCCATATTTAGCGAATAAGTTTGACAATGTCTTTGGCGACTTAAAGAGTAGATCAGCATAATCGCTCACATGCCTTTTATTTTTATAATGGATATCAACCAGAACGTTAAACTTTCGAATAGTATCTACCTGGGTTTCATTAAGCTCTTTTGGAATCAATTGATCCTTAGCAAGTCGGGTTGTTTTGATGATTAGTCTCTTTAGAAGCATCCTCAGCATTTCTCCCTGTATATTATCCCTTGTTTTGAATTCGTCAATGAAAACCTCATAGAGTAAGTCAAACTTCTTTACTTCCTCTAAACTCAACGTGATGACAGGAGTGTCCTGAGTCCCGAAAAAAATAACTCCATTGCACGATACTTCCTCATCATGGTCCTGGATACAATAGAATTCACGATTAAAGCTAAAAGAAGTAAGTGGCAAAGTTCCTTTTTGAAACTCGGCCTTTTGAAGATAGGTACTTGTAGTAATTTGGTTAGGCTTCAGAATTTGAGGGATACCGTCTAAAATAAAGAAGCAATCTCCATTAGAACGGTTCCAGAAAATATTAATAAGGCCCTTTATGTCCTTCAGTTCTTGTTTATCAATCTGATAATTATCAGTGAATCCAAAAAAAGAGTTTAGTTTTTCACCCTCATATTTAAGTAACATACTTCAATCTATGGTCGGCTCAAATGTAAAAGTTTGACGGTTTCATTTTTACCGCGCAGCCGACATTCTCCCATTTCTTTGACTAAAAGATTAGCGTCCGATATCGTTAAGGAATTATACAAGTCGTCCGACACAAGGAGGTCCACCTTAAACTCGTTACATTTTGATTGAATGCGTGATGTAGTATTGAGAACATCACCACTAAAAAGAATATCACGTTTTGCCACGCCAATTTCCCCGATTGCCACTTTTCCCAGATGAATTCCTGCCTTAAATTCCGGCACGACACCAAACTTTTCCTGATACTTTTGAGAATTCATTGCAATCCTATCCTTACTAGAGAAAAAACACTGAAGGCAATTTTTATTTCTTAGACCCTTATCCTTAGGCCATGAGACCACCACTTCATCTCCTACATACTGGTAAATTTCGCCCCAGGAATCAATTATTGGGTCCGATATATCTGCAAAAAAATCCTGCAATAATGTGAAGTATTTGGCATGCCCTAATTTTTCTGCTAGTGTTGTTGCCCCTTTAATATCAAGAAACATGAAAATTCGTTCCTCTTCCTTTGATTGGTGATAGGTGCCCCGAAAGAAATTTCTTAGCTGATTGGGTCCCAGGCTATCGGAAACCTCTGCATAAAACTGAATGAAAACGGTTATAAATATTCCATAAATCACCACGCTCCAAAATGCAAAACTTTTGAAAAATACCATAACTCCGGATACCACTTCCGGTTCCCAAAAATTCTTACTCTGATTTATGCTATTGTTGGTAAACGAAACCGTAAATAAGACAAACATCATCATAAGCACATAAAAAATAGCCTTGATGATAATTTTGCTTCCGAAAGGTAGTCTTTGAAAAATGGGTTTAACAACCAACACTTCTATTAGCCCCATTAAAGTTCCGCCGAGCAATGAGAAAGGAACAACAATTACAACTACGTTGTCAAAAGAATATTTTAGATCGGTAGAAGGATATAACTCAGAATCTGCCAGAATCCCTTTTTCCATCAGCACATAAATGATTGAGCCCAGCGCCCAAACTATAGAATAGGGCAGAATTTTTTGAATCGTAATCAGGCGTTTTGGAGTGGGTTTCATAAAGTAGTAAGATCATCAAAATTTTCAAGGCATACAATTGCCGGGAAACATATATAGGATTCATCCTTATCATTGCAGGTTCCATCCCATCTTATTATAGCCACAGGGCATCATATCATTCATTTGCCACGGAACAAAATTAAAGGTAAATGAAAATATAGTTTTAAGAATTGTTGGCGTTAAGCAAGCTTATTGGTTCTACACTATAAGCACAAGAAAAGATCACGATAAGCGGCTATGTCCGGGATAGCTCAAACCGGAGAGGACCTAATTGGCGCTAGATTCACTGGCTGGCGCCGGTATGGGAGTTGTTACCAACGTTTATGGATTTCAAAACTCCATCAAGTTCCCAAAGGTCCGGTAAAGCTCAAGGTTAGCTATGTGGGGTTTGAATCCCGAACTATTTCCAAGAAGCTAACTGGCAATGAGACACTTTCAATTGAGCTGGAAGCAACCTCTGAAAAGCTTCAGGAAGTGGTGAATATCACAGAAGAGCTGAAAACGCTAACGTCGTTAATAATGAGATGAGCGTGGCAAAGCTGGAACCCAAACCCATAAAGCAAGTACCGACCGTTCTGGAAGAAGCCGATGTAATCTGTTTTATTCAACTTCTACCAGGGATTGTCTCAGTAGCCGACGTCGCAAGGTAAGAGGTGGAGCGGCCGATCAAAGCCTTATTCTCTTAGATGAGGGAATTATTTATAATTCTGCTCATTTATTAGGACTCTACTGTGCGGTAAAATCAGATGCAGTCATGGGCATCCAGATTTATAAAGGTGGTATTCCCGCACGCTACGGAGGTAGATTAAGTAGTGTTCTTAATGTTCCAACTTGAGGGTAAACCAAAAGAATTTAATGGTGAAGCGAGTATCGGATTGATATCTGCGGGAGCTTGATCGACGGCCTGATTGTAAAAGACAAGAGTAATTGAAGACAATCATATGGCGATACGTTTCTAAAGCTTACCGTTAGTATATAGTTTAGCTTCTATCGATTAAGCCGAAAGTTTTTGGTAAATATTTCCGCAATCCGTGAAATCCACAGATATTCAAACCGTAGGCTAAAAGTTGATCTTTATCCTGTACCAAAGTTTGAAGCCTTGGTTCCAACAGAGAAAATTACACATTTCAAAAACTGGCTCAATCAGTAGTCGTTGTTATAGAATTTCTAATAATCTCCCAAATCCGATCCACCCAGTCAATATGCTCCCATTTCATTAGGCACGATCGGAGACAAGTCACATAATCCTGATCTTTCGCTATTTCTTCCCAATGGTCCGGAAGTAAATAAGCAGGATAATTAAACAGGGCCAGGTGCAGATCTTGCCTGGCACAGTAGTCAAATAACTGCTGGTTTTTTCTACTGATCTCACTCAGAGATGTACCCGTAGCAGCCCACACTACAATATCTGTTTCGGGCTGAAACAACGTGATAAACCCCGGATCATTCTCAATTTTTTGATATAGGCTTATTGCAGCGGCATGGCATCTGTTCATTCCTTCAGCCATTCCACCATTTTTAACAAGCGGAAAGTGTTTCAGCGTAGCCCACAATGCCACGGCAGCGGCCCCCGCCCGTGAACACTCCAGACTTATTTCACCGAGGTGCAATTCATCAGACGTAAAATAGGTGTAGGGTGAATCATGGTTGTAAAATTGACCTACTGACGGGTCTTTGAATAGGATACAGCCACATCCGTAAGGCTGTAAACCATGTTTATGAGGATCTATGACAATGCTATCAACTTTGGATATCGCGGCAAAGCGCCTTGATACTTTCTTTTGAAGGTTGGATGCCAACCTAAAATATCCACCGTAAGCGGCATCGACGTGGATTCTGAAGTCAAACTCTTGCTGTAATTTTATAATATCTTCCAGTGGATCTACTGATCCTGTACCCGTTGTGCCTAAGGTGACTACTACGGTTCCAATATTAGTATCACGTTCCAACTGCTGTTTCAGGTCTGCAATGTCCATTCTGCCCCACTTATCCGCTTTAACTTTTCTAAAGGGTATTTTAAGTACGGAAGATATCCTTTCATGTGTATAATGCGAGTGCTCTGAAGCAACAACTACCTTACCGGGATGAATTTGGTCGGCTATCCAAAGCGCCTCCAAATTAGCCATAGTACCGCCACCGGTCAAGTGGCCAATATACCGCTCATAACCAAACATATGTGCCAACTGCTGAACGGCTTCTTTTTCCATAGGTGAGCTGGCTCTGCTACCATCCAATGCATGATTGTTTGGGTTGATTTGCATGGCCAATGTATAGGCGAGTCGTGCCACAGGATGAGGAGGCTTTAGCATTTGGCCGGCGTATAACGGGTGATGGTAAGGATAGTTGTTGGTCATTTTATTGGCAACCTCTAATAAAATATTTTCGGTAAGCATAGGATCAACATCTTGGGCATGTTCTAACTTCAAAAGTCCCATTTCAAGTACTTCAATGCTGTTTTTCAATATCCCAATTTCCTCTGGAGTCGTCATTAAAAAGTGGTTTTTCGTCTAAGTTAATTAAGGTCACGGCTTAATTGGAACAATGTTTGGTATAATCCCAAACAAGATCAAAAGAATAGGATTATGAAATATCTATCGACTACTGCGATTTTAGTTTCAACACTCATATTTACCGCCTGTGACGACTCTGTCGGCCCTCAAGGCCCTCCCGGATTCGATGGTGTTGATGGTGAAGATGGGCTGATTGGTTTCGTGATGGAATGGGAGAACGTGGATTTCTCAGCTTCCAATGATTTTTCCGCCCTGCTGGAGTTCAATGAATTTGGCTTTGAAGCGTTAGAATCTGACGTCGCCCTTGTTTATTTGCTTTGGGATGTGGATGAAAGTACCGGAGATGAGATATGGAGACAGTTACAACAAACACTGATCATTCCTGAAGGCATTCTCCAATATAATTATGATTTTACAAGATTTGATACCAGTGTATTTATGGACGCTGACTTTGATCTGGGCGTACTAGGCGCTCTGGATACAGACGACTGGGTAGTACGTGTAGTGGTAGTACCAGGAGAATTTGTAGGCGGAAGAAAAGCAGCCTCTGAAATAAGCTACCAGGAGCTTGAAGAGCAGTTGGGACTTCCTCAGCTAAAACGTCGTTCTTCAAACGGCTTATCCAGAAGAGATTAACAAATCGAAGATTAGTCGTCAGACCACTTCTGATGGTCGGGCGACTTGTCTTATTCTTCAAACAATATATGTCTGTTTAGACATTCCTCCAGCGACATAGACGATTCCGTTCGTTTTATGCCTTTTATGGTTAGTATTCTATTTTGATATACCTCGCGAAAATGAAGTGCATCTTTCGCATGGATTTTTATAAAAACACCGTACTTACCTGTAATATGGTGGATCTTAACCACCTCAGGCACTTCACTAAGGATCTGTATCACATCTTCATATTGGGCGCTCTTCTTTAAAAAAATGCCGATAAACATAGTCAGCTTCCAGCCCATCTTGGCATAATCCATACTTAAGGTGGTCCCTTTTATTATGCCTAAATCTTTTAACTTTTTTACTCTTAAGTGCACGGTTCCACTGGATACATCAGCCAACTTAGCTACCTCAGTGTATGCCATTTGAGCGTCTTTAGATAGAAGCGATAAGATTTTAAAATCAGTGCTATCAAGTTTTTTCGACATGTCTCTGAAGTTTCGCATTAAGATAATCAGGAATCAACCCTAAAAAAAATAGTATATTATTTAAAAAAAAATCTCTGCCATTTTAGTATAATTCATAGGCAATACAGCGGAGCAGTTTACATATTTATAAATAACGAGTCCATAATTATCATATCGTCATTTTTCTTCAAAATCCCCTTTTTAGGCACTTTGGACATCATTATGAAGTATTTTCAATTGCAGAAATCTACTGTTATTATTGTATAGATTGCAGCTAAAAACATCGTAAACATCAGGACTAATAATCAAATCTTACAGCATGAATACAACGAGACGCAACTGGCTTAAAACAGGACTACTAACAATGGGGGGATTAACAGTAGCCCCGCATCTCAGCCTTTCAGAATCGTGGAGACACTCTGTTCCTTTGGACCGCTCTGGCAATGCACTTTATAGTCCGTTTTTCAAGGAGTACCTGGATGACCCATTTACAGAGCCTAAAGGCATATTAGCAAAACTAAATGCCAATGAAAACCCGTATGGCCCGTCCCCAAAAGCCGTTCAGGCACTAAAAGATGGTGCTGTCAAAGGGAACCGCTATGCCTGGAAGGAGTTATTTGCACTGGTAGAAAAAATTGCAAAAAAGGAGGGCGTTGATCCTAAGAACGTTATAATGGGACCAGGCTCGTCCGACTTATTGGAAAAGACCGGTATGGTGTTGTTCTTAGAGGGTGGAAATGTAGTATCTGCAGACCCGTCTTATATGTCATTGGTTCGTGTAGCCGAGGCTACCGGGGCCTCCTGGAAGGGTGTGCCTTTGAAGTCAGACTGGTCTCATGACCTGAACGCTATGGAAAAAGCCATAGACGAAAACACAAAACTTGTTTATATCTGCAATCCTAATAATCCTACCGGCAGTCTGACGGCGACGGCGGAGTTACGCGATTTCTGTGCACGTGTTTCTGAAAAAGTGCCTGTATTCGTAGATGAAGCTTACCTTGAATTTTTGGATAACAGCCAAAAGCAAAGCATGGTTTCATTGGTAGCGGAAGGCAAAAATGTGATCATTGCGCGTACCTTTTCCAAAATACATGGTATGGCGGGAATTCGGGTGGGTTACATAGTTGCCAAAGAAGAAACGCTGCAGCAGATTCAGAAAATAACGCGTGCCGGAATGGGAATAAGCTACCCATCAGTAATGGCGGCATTAGCCAGCATGGAAGATGTCACTTTTCAAGAGAAATCTAAAAAGCTCAACGCACAGTCCAGAAATTATGTATGCACAGAATTGAAGAAAATGGGATTTGACTATGTTAAATCACACACAAGTTTCGTGCTTTTTCCAATCGAGATGGAGGGTAAGGCTTTCTTAAAGAAAATGAAATCGCAACAGGTGGCTGTTAGAGCGTTCGAAATAAACAAAAAAAACTGGTGTAGGGTGAGCATGGGTACAATGGAGGAAATGAAAATTTTTGTGAGTGCACTTGGGTCAGTGTTAAGCTAAGCCTTATCTAAAAACTACTTTTTAAACATTGGAAAAAACACTAGGGCTATTATTAATGATAGGTTTAGGGCTCATTTTGCAGCGCAAGATCAGCTCTTCAGATCAGCTTAAAGGCATAAAAGTAGTGATACTTTGTGTAGCGTTGCCGGCCACTATTTTCGTAGCGCTGCTAAAAGTAGAATTAAGTGGTATGATGGTGGCCTTGCCGCTTTTAGCTCTGCTTATCAACACAATATTGTTAGTAGCTTTTAAGTTTAGCGCTGGGGCATTGGTAAAAATTACACCAGGTCGTAAGCGCACGATAATGATGTTACTACAGTCACTTGCTCCCGGTTTATCCTGCTTTCCTTTTATCTCTGAATATCTTGGTGACGAATCACTTGCTCTTGCTGCTTTGGCAGACGTAGGCAATAAGCTCTTCGTTTTAATATTACTTTATTTGCTCGCCATGCATTGGTACTATAAATATAATGGCGCCAGCACTACAGGTTCAAAAATGAAGTTGAAAAGTATGATTATTGCTATGATCAGCGAACCCATTAACCTTGTAATGATGGCTGCACTGGCGTTAATGGCGATGGGTATTAATTTATCCTCGTTGCCCGAGTCTTTATCTTTAGTCATTCTTCGATTAAGCAGTATAATGGCGCCTCTCATTCTGTTATTTATCGGTCTTGCTGTTCGTATAAATCGGAATGACTTTGCCGTTATTTTGAGACTATTATCCTGGCGTTCAGGTTTGATGCTTGTAATAAGCGGCCTGGTACTACTGTTTATCCCCGGCTTTAGTACCGCTACCGCCCTGCTGATCATTGTTCTCCCCCAGAGTTCATGTAGTTTTTGGCCTTTTGCGCACATGAATACAGTTCAGAACCTTGAAAATGAAGGTAGTCACCACACTTTTGATACCAGCTTCGCATTATCACTTCTTGCCTGTTCGTTACCCTTTTCAACCCTGTTAATAATGGGCGTTTTTTCTTTTGAGTCTATCATGATCAATCCGGTATACACGCTTTTCACAGGATTTATACTACTCATTGGTGCTTTTGTTCCATATCTGCTCCAAAAATTACGCAGTTTGTTTAGTGCCGGCGACGCTACACTTGCTACACCGCAAGAAAAAGAAGTTGAGGGTCATGCTTCAATTGCAGCCGAAAAAATATTGATTGATACTAACTAAGCATCGGTTATTTTTATGCCCATGTTTTCCATGAGTTTGCTGGCGTTAAAGCTTCTGCAAATTCCGGCGTATAATTTATAATCAAAGTTGATCTCATCTCCGGTGATCTGACTGTTAAAGCTATAATTCACCACTTTATCCATAGCGTTTGAGAGCTCGCCAAGCTCCAAGTCGTGCGTAGAAACCAATCCAAAGCCATTTTCATTGGACAGTTGTTTTACCAATGAGGCTGATCCTAAATGGCGATCTTTCGAATTTGTCCCTTTTAGAATTTCATCCAGCAGAAAGAATACCGGCCTGTTCCCTCCCTCAACAATATCTAACAGCTGTTTTATCCGTTTCAGTTCAGCATAAAATGAGGATACGTGCTCTTCCAGGTTATCCTGTGTTCGCATGCCGGTAAATACATCGAAATTAGAGAGTGATATTTCTAACGCGCAGCATGGCCCTCCTGCAAACGCAAGCGCCGCATTGATTCCTAAAGTCCTAAGGAAGGAGCTCTAACCGGCCATATAGGATCCAGTAATTATAGCCACCTGGCCACGACCGATCAGACTAAAATTATTGGTAATCCGCTCTACTGAAAAAATGAGGGGGTGGCCAAGGTCGTTGGCCTGGTAGTGATAGTCTGCTATAACTAACTGTGGATAAGCATAGGTAGGATTTGCTTGAGAAAAAGATGCCAGACTGTTAACCGCCTCAAAGTCACCAATGGCTTCAAACCATCTGGAGACGTGACTGGCATTCTCCCTTCTCCATTTATTCGCACCCAGCACAAGATGAATATCCATTAATAAGACCAGATCAATTATAGCATAGAGCATATTGGCTCTTGAATTCAGGAAATCCAAAAGTCGCTGTAACTTCGAAATAGCCCTGGAAGCCGAAAATCCATTGGACAAAAAATGTTCCTGACGTTTTATAAGATAGCCAGACGTAAAGGTGGATTTTTCAATATGAGCAATCAGTCGGCTGTATGATTTAAGTAGACCTACATTATCGTTGGTGTCATCGGTTATCACTTTCACCTGATCTGCAAACCGCTTTAGTACCAGCCCGTTAACCGCGAGCATCCCAAAAAAGAAATATATACTGATGCCTATGGTCAGCTTAAGGATGAGAAATGTCAACGTAACGATTGGAAATAGTAGGTCAACTGCCTTTAAAATATTTACGTTATGATCTATCCAGGATTCAATCAAACAAGACTTTAGCTTTTCATAGTCACGTTTGATAT
>ERZ1740059.418-NODE-418-length-22877-cov-6.532469_pt1 | contig 22877 bp, 12 predicted proteins | sample MGYA00581744_ERZ1740059 | MGnify/ENA primary metagenome ERZ1740059 (study PRJEB43018, sample SAMN04849738) | marine metagenome | isolation source: floating plastic debris | place: Pacific Ocean | collected 2008-08-28 | study: EMG produced TPA metagenomics assembly... | reverse complement strand
CCCTCCCTTCCCTCCCTCTCTCCCCTCCGTGCTCCCCCCTCCTTCCCTCCTCCCCGCCGCCTCTGTTCCCCCCCCTCCCCCCCTGCTGCGTGTTGGCCTGCGCAACCCTCGCCAGACCCCGCGCGACCTCCCCTGCCCCGAGGCGCGCCCAAGCCCCCGCGTCCCGGAGCGCCGAGCTCAGTAGGAGAGGATCTGAAGAACCCCGCCGCTGAGCACGGCCGCGTCCGCGGGGGCATCCGGATCCGTGATGTCGACGAGCGACGACGTGGCGAAGCCCGGGGAGGCGAAGCCGAAGTAGATCCGGTCATTCACGGTCAGGATGCGGGTTACCCCCGTGACCACCGGCAGGTTGTCCAGAAGCGTCGCCGGCGCGCTCCCCCCGAGGTCCTCGAGGAGGTAGGTCCGCCAGGACTCGGCGAGCTGCACCTCGAAGTCGGCGGCGCCGTCCTCGATGGGAAGGACGGACTCATCGTAGCCCGTGAGGAGCAGCGTGCCCGGCGTGGGCCCGGGGCTGACGATGCCCGTCGGGTTCACCCCCGTGAGCTCGTTCAGGTCCCGCAGGAAGCCGTCGTCGAACTCCCCCGTGGTGACGTCGACGCGCACCAGGCAGGGCGCGTAGGTCTCGGGGAGCCCGAGGCGGAACGACACGGCGGGCCGCACGCCGGCGCCCAGGTAGAGGAACCCGTCGCCACCGTCGGCGCTCGTGAAGCTGCCGCCGCAGCTCCGGGTCTCGTCGACGGTGACCGCGTCGGTGGCGGGGTCGATGAGCGCGACGCGGAGACGCTGGTTGTTCCCGTTCACGGCGTCCCCGTAGGCCGCGACCAGGACGACGCGGCCGGCGCGCTCCTCGACGATGATGCCGATGCCCTCTCCCTCGGGCGGCTCGAGACCCTCGAGGGAGAGCTCGCCTTCGATGAGGAGCGTGCTGGGGTTCCAGACGACGACGGTCAGCATCGCGCCATCGACGTAGTAGGCCTTGGTCTCGGAGAGGAGGGCGATGGACCCGCCCGCGTCGACGCCGACTCCCGCGAAGCTGATGGTGCCGTCCTCCGTGAAGGACGCGTCAGCGCCGATCGTGTAGCGCGTCACCTGCGCGGTCTCGCCGCCGGCGACGTAGAGCGTCCGGCCTTGGTTGGCGCAGGAGATTCCGCCGCCGAGCTCGAGCGCTCGACTCAGGTCGACGTCGCTCCCGGCCGCCAGGCTATCGGTCAGCCCCGCGAAGCCCGTGAGACCGTCGGGCGTCACCGTGATTCCACAGACGATGAAGCCTGCGGGCCCGGGACCCGCGTCCGGGCTCGCCCCGTCCACCGTGCCCGCGTCGGTATCGCCCGAGGCGTCGTCGCCGCAGCCGGCGATCAGAAGCGCGGCCACCGAGAGCCAGCAGAAAAGGGAGGACGAGATACGGTACGGCGAGAGCATGGGGTCCTTACTGAAATCGATTTGCGATTTCGGTAGCAGAAGCCCGTCCGAGGGCCAGCCGCGATCGTGTGGTCGCGACGCCGACTGGACGATGCGGCGTCCTTGGGACCGAGCGTCCGTGCGGCCTCACGGCAGGCCGGGGAGCCCGACGCCGGTGCTCGCGGCGCCGAAGACGCCTGAGGCCCCCGATGACGGCTCCACGTCGTGCCCGGCGTCGAAGCGCCGGTCGACGCCACGAAGGAGATCGCCGACGATCTCGGGCCGAACCTGCAGCTGGTCCATGAAACGCTGCCGCGGGAGCGGCATGACCATCGTCGGCGTCACTGCCTTCACGGTGCGTGGGTGGCTGGCCGGAGCAACGAGCGCGCGCGCCCCGAAGACCTCGCCGGCGCCGAGGACCACGGGTGTCGGGGAAGACGTGAGCGCCAGGACCTGCCCTTCGACGACGAGCAACGCGCCGTCCGCCGGCTCGCCAGCCCGAACGATGACCTCTCCGGGCCCGTAGAGCCGCCGTTCGAGCGCCTCCAGCCAGAGACCCGGGCGTTGGCGGCGACAGAAGGCCATGTAGTCGGGTGCCATCGCGTCGATGCTCATGGCTACGGGAATCGAGGGAAGGCCCTCGGGGCTTCGGAACTCCGGGCCGACGGGCCGGAACCCCATGCGCTCCACCAGGGCCAGAGCCGGAGGGTTCACGACGCCGCAGAGGTGGGTGCGCTCGTGCAGCACAGCCCAGAGCATGCTGAGACGAAGCAGGTTGAGAATGATGCGCGGGTCGTCTCGGTGGGACCGGAGGACGCACATCCTTCCGTAGGATGCGAGGCGAGCACTCTCGGAAAGCGACGTCCTGAAGTCCCAGAAGTCGTCGGCCGGGAGCCCGCCTTCTCCGTCGCGCGTCACACGCACCCCGCCGACGACTTGCCCGTGGACCTTTGCGCAGAGATTCGTGGTGGTGGGGAGCGCGTCGTAGAGGTCGACGATGGCTCCTGATGCGTGGCTGGGGAGGAAGGCCTCCTCTACTGCGAAGACCTGGTGGCGGGTCACGAAGAGCGCGCGCAGTTCCTCGGGCTCGCGCGCAGGCTGAATGCTGAGGACCATGTCGGGGCCTAGAGATCCGGCCCGGCCACATAGCCGGTGTAGGCGGACTCGAGCGCTTCGAACTCGAGTTGCACGATACGCAAGATCTCCTGCTGCTGACGCTCGGTGCGCACCCGGTCCTTCATGACCCGGAGCGTGCCGGCCCAATGGCCCTCCCCCGCGTGAGCGTGGCCCGCGTCGATGTCGATGTGGCTACCGAGGAAGCGTGTGCCCCGCTCAGGTTCGGCGTAGCCCCAGCCGCGCATGCAGCTCCGAATAGCCTCGATGGTCTGCACCGGCATGAACGCCGACGCTCCTTCGATCGCGATGGGCACGCCCAGGAATACGACCGGATCCCGCCGGAACGAGACGAGCGCCTCCTGCACGAAGTTGAATTTCATGATGGGCGCATCGGGCACCATGAGGCGCTGCACGAAGTCGACGTCCGCGCCGAGGTAGGCGAGGTCCTCCTCGATCCACACCTCGTGGTTCACCTCGCCACCCAGGTGGTGCGCGTAGTGAGCTCGAAGGGCGAGGTCCTCGCAGGCACCCACGGCGAGACCAAGGATACGCGTCGTGTAGCGAACGAACTGGTGATGGTTGGCCAGGGAGCGGACGTATTGCGCGCGGGTGAGGGTTCCGCTGCGGGCTGCGGCCCAGAAGGGACCCTCCGCAAAGCGCGAAGCACCGGCAACGGCCGCTTCGCGAATCTCTTCGGTGAAGCCCTCGCCGCGGACGCCCGCGCGCTGCTCTTCGGTGAGCACGTCGAAGCAGCGCAGCATCGCGTCGTCCAAACGCCCGTGAACGGCGAGCTCGTTGCGGTCCGGGCCCTGGGTCCCGGCGCGGCGCCTCGCGCCCCGGATCTGGTCGCGACCGAGGAGGCGCGCGAGCGTCGCGTCGCCTTCGTCGACGAAGCTCACGTAGTGCGCATGACCCGACGCGCGCCCGCGCCGCATCGCGAGGTAGAGCTCGAGGGCGGACGCCGCGAGCGCACGTGGCGATGCTGGGATGCACCCCGTCAGGTCGACGCACCCCTCGAGGCGGGCCGGATCCACTCCGGCTGACGCGGCAAACCCGCGGATGTCGTCAAAGGGCGTCTCGAGTATCACGTTTCGTGCACCGAGGGCGGATGAGTGAGGTTCCATGGCGCTTGCGTATCACCGCCCGGCGCTCACGACCGTTGCGCCCTACGCGCCCCGCCCGTGGGCCGCCCGGAGGCCGGGTCGGTGCGCGACGCGTCGACATGGCGCCGCGTGCGCTCGGCTACTCCGGCGTTTCCCGCGAGGGCTCCGGCGGGCTCCGCCCAAAGCGTTCTTCGCCCAGCTCGACGACACGCTCGGCGGTCCCCGTCGCGCCCGTGATCTGGAGCAGGAAGGTCCGGGAGCGGCCGCTCGTGCGTTCGAAGTCGCTGATACGCTCCTCCGGCGAGATCGCGAGCCCCGTCGCCTGGCCGCGGCCGAAGAGCGCCGCGAAGGACACCGCGAGCTCGATGGGCGAATAGAGGACGCCGAGGGCCGTGGTGAAGCCGAAGCGATGAATGCGGGGACGCGCCACGGCCTGCTCTCTCGCCGCAACGCGCGGCGCCGACGAGAGATCGGTCAGCACACCGACGCTGACCTCGAGATACTCCCGTGCGACGATGTGCGTCGCGACGGCGACGTTGCCGACGTAGCTGCGCTCCGTCGTGGGGCTCAGGAGCGGAGCGATGGTCTCGAGGGGCAGCGTCAGGCGCTCCGCCTCCTTCAGGAGCGGACGGTCCGCTACCGCTCCGACGACGCCCACGTCCAGGGAGAAGCGCACCATGTCGGAGTGCGTGTGTGCGACGCCTACGCGCAGCTCCCACGGAATCGGCATGCGCGCCGGTACGCCGCTCGCCTGGACGAAGTCGAAGCTGGCGGTCGGAGGGTCGGTGGTCCCGTCGATGTCGTTGGCCTGATAGGTGACGTCCGCCGTGGCCTTCAGCGGTACCCCCGGCGTCTGCAACATCGCGCCGAGCCGCCAGCGGCGTGAGGGCCGGACCATCACACCGAGGCGGAGAACGAAGTGGTACGCACGAAGCCGTACGGCGGTGTCCGCGGTGACGACCCTCGTGCCGGAGAGGAGCCCGGGCGCGAGCGGTGAGCCTCCGTAGAGGTTGAGGAGCTCATCGTGCGCGAGGCGCGTATCCGCCAGGAAGAGGCTGCCGCCGAGCTGGAAGCGCTCCGAGTGGCGGTAGCCGTAGCTCAGCCCCGACCACTGCGAGCGAAGGCTCTCGTCGACGAAGACCTGGTCCGTGAGGCCCGTGCGCGCGTTGTCCAGGGTGAGCCCCGCGCCGAAGGCCTCCGTATAGGCCCGGAAGCTGGCGGCCCCGAGGGTATGGGGGCGGAACCCCTGGGCGTCGGTACGCCCGAAGCGGATCGCGGACGCCGTGAAGTTCGGGACGGACGCGCTCTCCCGGAGGGTCAGGCGAGCCTGCCCGCTGGGGAGCACGACGAAGTCGTCGAGCACGCGCACGTCGCGGCGCCGAAACGTGAGGCCGCCGCTGATGCTCGCGCGCTCCCGTGAGGGCAGCCCGGCCGGGTTGTGGAACACCGCCGAGTTGTCGTCCGCAATGGCCGTGAAGGCCGTGGCCGAGCCCATGGCCCGGCTGCCGACGGTGAGCGGCTGGTAGTGAAGCGGCTGCGCGCCTGCGATGCCGGGAGAGAGGGGCGCGGCGACCGCGAGAAGAAGGAGGAGGCGCTTCACGTCACGTCCCGACCTAGGCGCGTGGGCCGCCGACGCCGGGGCGAGGCGTCCCGCGCGCCGGCGTCGATGCGACGCGTCAGGGCCGCTCGTCGAGGAAGTTGTAGCGGACGAAGTCCTTGAGAAAGTCCTTGCGGCCGCCAGGGTCCTTGCCGCGCGCGCGGCTGAGCGCCTCGAAGGTCGCGAGGCTGGCGGCGTGGGTCTCGTTCGCGTCCCAGGCAGAGGCGCGGCCGTGGTTCTTCTCGAAGTAGTGGCGCCGGCTCTCGAACCAGAAGCGCGGCATCGGCTTGTCCCGCTCCTTGTACCCGGTCGATACCGAGCCGATGTGCGTCACCTGGCTCTCGACCACGTAGAAGATGCGATGCCCCGCCGCGCGGATGCGCCGGCAGAGGTCCGTCTCTTCGAAGTAGAGGAAGAAGGTCTCGTCGAAGAGCCCGACCTCCTCGAGCACGCTGCGGCGAAGCAGCAGGGACGCGCCCGCGGTCCAGTCCACCTCCTGGGTGACCTCCGGACGCGGCAGGATGGAGATCTCCCGCTCCGGCAGCAGCTTCCGAAGCACGCCGAGGCGCAGCCCCCCGAGGAGCTCGCTCTCGACGCTCGGGAAGCGGAAGGCCGTGAAGTGCGGCTCGCCGCCGGGCCCGTGAAGCTGGCTCCCGGCGGCGCCGGCGTCGGGCGTCCCTTCGAGGAGCTCCACCAGCGCGGCGACGGCGTTCACCGCCGGCGTCGCGTCCGGGTTCAGGATGTACACGTAGTCCGGCGGGGTCGGGTCCGAGAGCGACTCGCGGATGGCGAAGTTGTTGCCCGCGCCGTAGCCGCCGTTGCGGCCGCTCGAGGAGACGCGCACGTCCTCCCAGCCGGCCTCGGCCACGCCCGCCTGGAGCTTCTCGAGGCTCCCGTCCTGCGAGTCGTTGTCGACGATGTGGACGCGGCTCCCGGGGTAGCGCGCCATGGCGGCCCGCGCGGCGCCTGCCGCTTGGAGCGCCAGCTCCGCGGTGCGGTAGTTCAGTACGACGCAGTCGATGGTCGGCATGGCTCGGCTCCGCTCACGGACTCGATCACTCGGCGGCGCGGTCCTGGCCGCGGCGCCCGCGCTGCTTGGCCTCGGCGGCCTCGATGACGGCGCGGATGCGGCGCGCGAGCACGCGGACGTTCGGCTCGAGGACCATCGAGTCGTGGTCGCCGGGGACCTCCTCGATCGAGACCTCGGTCACGTAGGGCGTCCAACCGTTGTCCTCGAGCAGGAGATCGCGGTCCTCGTTGAGGCGCCGCCCATCGCCCAGATCGTAGGTGACCGGGAGCGGCGGCCGGAAGAGGTGCACCATGCCCTCCCGGGGCTTCACCTCGTAGCGCCCGAGCGCCCGGTAGAAGGCGCGCTCGATGGCCTCGTCGTGGAACTTCTCCGGCGTGGTGTCCGGCTCCGCGTCCTCGAAGCGACGGCGGAGCTTGCCCATCTCCCAGGCCCAGCGGTTCTGCGCCCACTCCGCCACGAAGGCCGGGCCCTTCTGCTCGAGCTCGAAGCGCTTGATGAGGATCTTGTCCTTGAGCGTGAGCTCGGCCTGCTTCTGCGGCACCGGGGTGTCGAGCATGACCAGCAGCGCGACCTCTTCGCCGGCGGCCTCGAGCTGCAAGGCCATCTCGTAGGCCGTGATGCCGCCGCCGGAGAAGCCACCCAGGAAGTAGGGTCCGTGCGGCTGCACCGTGCGCAGCTCCGCGAGGTAGGCCTCGGCCATCTCCTCGAAGGTCTCGTGCGGCGCCTGGTCGCCGTAGAGGCCCCGGGCCTGGAGACCGTAGAAGCGCCGATCGGTGCCGATGAGGTGCGCGAGATGCCGCAGGTTCAGCACGTTGCCGAACATGCCCGCCACGAGGAAGAAGGGGGTCTTCGGGCCGCCATCGCCGGCGTGCATGGACACGAGGTGCGTGTAGCGGGTCTTCGGAGCCGCCGCGGCGCCCTCCCCCGCGCCCTCGCCCCGGTCGCCGATCGCTTCCTTGATGAGCGCCGCGCACTTCTCGATGGTCGGCGCCTCGAAGAGCGCGCTGATGGGGAACTCGACGCTGTAGGCCTTCTTGATGCGCGCGAAGAGACGCACCGCGATGAGCGAGTGCCCCCCGAGATCGAAGAAGCTGTCCTCCACGCCGACCTGGTCGACGCCGAGCAGGTCCTGCCAGAAGCCGCCGAGCGGCTTTTCGCCCTCGTCGCGCGGCGCGACGTAGTCGGCCGCCAGGTCCGGCCGCGCGAGCTTGAGGCCCGAATCGGCCGCGCCGCCGCCCGCCGTCTGCCCCGCCTGAAGCACGAGGCCCGGCAGGTCCATGGAGCTCACGAAGACCTCCGCTTGGCCGGTGCTGGCCAGCACGCGATCGAGGGCCGCGAGACCCTCCGCCGGGAGGATGCCGCGGGCGAGGTTGGCCGCGAGCTGCTGCTCCGCAGGGCTGAGCTCCCGCGCGCCCTCCTCGTCCCACTCGACCTCGCTCGCTGCGGGGCGGAGCGAGCCGAACTCGGCCTCCGTGCGCCGTAGACCCAGGCCGTCGACCTCGACGCAGACCTGCCCGGTCTCGTCGGCGAGCACGATGTCGAAGAACACGAAGTCCGCATCGGCGGTGGCTCGACCGCGCGTCCGCACCCAGCTCACGACGCTCGCCGGAAGGTCCCGGTAGACGCGGAATCGCTCGTAGGAGACAGGCACGTAGAGGCGCGCCGCCTCGTAGCCCTCGATGAGCTCCATCGCCCAGCCCGTCGCGATGTCGAGGAGCGCCGGGTGCAGCCCGTAGTCCGCGGTCTCGCCGGCGAAGGCGTCCTGCAGCGCGAGGCGCCCGACGGCCTCGCCCTCGCCGAAGGCGCCGCTCCGCAGCACGCGCCAGCGCGGGCCGAAGCGGAGATGCTCCTCCTGCTTGGTGCGGATGCCCTTCGGGTCGGGCGAAAGCTCCGGCCCCGTGCAGCGTGCCTCGAGGGCCGCCACGTCGAGCGCCTCCGCCTCCGGCAGCGGCCGGAGCGAGAGCTGCGCCTGGGCGCAGAGCACCGTGCCCCGGCGCTCGCCGTCGACCACGCCACCGCGGATCTCCGCGGCGTAGCCCCGGCTCGAGGGCCGGAGCTTCACGAAGAGGTCCCGCGTCTCTCCGTCGTCCACGGCGAAGGGACGCAGGAAGAAGAGGTCCTCGACCTCGAAGGGCCCGTCCTCGCCGCTGGCGCGGAGCGCCGCGCGGAGCAGCTCGAGGTAGCCGGTGCCCGGGACGAGCGCCTGACCCTTCAGCGTGCGGTGGCCGTCGAGGAGCCAGTGAGTCTTCGTGCTGAGCGAGCCGCGGAGCACGGACTCGCGGCGCGCATCGCGCACCCGCGCGTCGAGCACGGGATGGGCAGGCTGGCGACCGACCTTCTCGCCTACCGCGACGCCGTCGTCCGGGAGCATGGCCTCGGCGGCCATGCCGACCTCGTTCCAGATGCCCCAGTGGAGCGAGAGCACGCGCGTCGACTCGCCCTGCCTGCTCTGCGCGTAGGCGTCGAGAAAGGCGTTGGCGGCCACGTAGTCGACCTGACCCGCCGGCGCCGTGGCCGTGGAGGTGGAGCTGAAGAGCACCAGGAAGTCGAGCTCGCCCGGCTCGAAGAGCGTGTCGAGCACGCGTGTGCCCTGGATCTTCGGCTCGAAGACGCGCTCGACGCTCTCGAGGGTCTTGAGCGCGAGGAGATCGTCGTCGACGACGCCGGCCGCGTGGAAGACGCCATCGATGCGCCCGAAGCGCTCCTTGGCGGCGGCCTTCACGCCCTCCATCTCCTCGACGTTGGTGACGTCCGCCGCGAGCACGAGCACCTCGCCGCCAGCCGCCTCGGCCGCGAGGAGGCGCCGCAGACGCTTGCTGATGCGGTCGTCGTCGCCATGCTGCGCGATCCACGTGTCCCACTGGTCCCGCGGCGGCAGCGCCTTGCGGCCCAGCAGCACGAGGCGCGCCTGCACCGAGGACGCGAGGTGCTCGGCGATGGTCAGGCCGAGGCCGCCGAGGCCGCCCGTCACCAGGTAGACGCCCTCCTCCTTCACGAGGCTCGTGCCGCCCTCGTCGAGGGGCGACGCCGCGAAGGTCTGGCGGAGACGACGGCCCTCGCGCAGGGCTACCACCTCATTGGCGCCGGGCGCGCGGAGCTCGTCCTCGAGCTGGTCCGCGAGCCCGTCGAGGGCCGCCTCCGCGCGCTTCTTGCCGCCGAGCGGATCGAGGATGGCGGCCCGGAGCGACCCGCCGAAGAGGCGCTCGCTCTTCGTCGGCAGGCGCACGTCGAGGAGCCGCGCCGTCGCGCCCTCGAGCTCGCGGGAGAGCACCTTCACGGGGCCCAGCGCCGTGGCCTTCTGCGGATAGGCGAGCCCCTCGTTCGCCGCCTGGAGTGCGCCGTTGGCGACGACGTCGATGTGGAAGGGGGACGCCACGCTCTCGTCGGCGAGGGACTGCGCGAGAAAGAGCAGGGACCAGAAGCCGCGCTCGAGATGGTGGTGGAAGAGGCTCGAGCCCGGCCGGAAGGTCTCCTCGGCGTCGAGGAGCCAGAGGTGGGCGATGCGGTCCGGCGTGGTGCCGCTGGCCACCAGGTCCTGCATGAGCGAGGCGTAGCCCTCGCGGCCACGCTCGGGGCTGAGCGTGAACTCCAGGTCGTCGCCCTCGTCGCGGCGCACGTAGGCGTCACCCTCGTAGACCGCGACGACCTTGTGGCCGCGCGCACGGAGCCGCTCGCGGAGGCGCTGACCGACGCCACCGTGGTCCATGAAGAGCAGGTAGGTGTGGTTCCCAGGAGCAGCCTCCGGGTCCGCGGCGCTCGGCTGCCAGCGCGGCACGAAGCCGAAGTCGGTAACGTCCTCGAGCTTCTCGAGCTCGGCGGCCGTCGTGGCGGCCACGGGCTCCGCGGGCTCGATGAAGTAGGGCTTGTGGTCCCAGGCGTAGGTCGGCAGCACCACGCGCTGGCGCTCCTCGCCTTCCCACATGCCCTCCCAGTCGATGCTGCCGCCGCTCGCCCAGACGCGACCGACGCAGGTCGTGAAGAAGACGTCGTCGCCGACCTCCTCCTTCGGATGCCGGAGCGCGGGGAAGGAGGCGTGGCCGCCGCTCATGAAGGTGCGGTTCTGCCGCGCGAGGGAGCTCAGCGTGCGCCCCGGGCCGGCCTCGACGAGCACCTGCCGGCCTTCGCCGAGGAGCGTCTCGACGCACTCGGCGTAGCGCACCGTGCTCCGGAGATGCTTCACCCAATAGTCCGGGCTCGTCGCCTCGGCGTCCGTGAGCCAGGTGCCGCTGATGTTCGAGACGATGGGCTTTTCGGGCTTCTTCAGCGTGATGCGCCGGAGGTAGGCGCCGAAGTCCTCGAGGATGGGGTCGAGGAGCCGCGAGTGCGCGGCCGTGGTGATGGGGAGGCGCCGCGTGTCGATCTCCTCGTCCTTCTCCAGCTCCGCCTGGAACGCCGCGATGGCCGCGACCGGCCCGCTGACGACGCAGCTCTCCGGGCCGTTGACGACGGCGAGGTCGAGCTCCGGCGGGAGTCGCCGCTCCACCTCGGCGGCGGGCAGCGTGATCATGATCATCGCGCCGGCCTCCGTGCGGGCGAGGAGCTGCCCGCGGAGCACGACGAGGCCGAGGCAGTCCTCGAAGCTCATCACGCCCGCAAGATGCGCCGCCGTGTTCTGGCCGAGGCTGTGGCCGAGGTAGGCGTCGGGCACGACGCCGCGCGACTCGAGGAGACGCGCCATGGCCACGCTCACGAGGAAGATGAGCGGGAGCTGGCGCTCCATGCGCGTGAGCTCCTCCGTCGCCGCGTCGACGTCCGCGCCCTCCGCCGGGAAGAGCAGGTCCCGAAGATCGAGGTCGTGCGCGCTCTTCAGCCGGCTCAGCCCGCGGTCGATGACCTCCTTGAAGACCGGCTCCGTCGCGTAAAGATCCTGACCCATGCGGGCGTAGTGCGCGCCACCGCCCGGGAGCAGGAAGGCGAGCTTCGGGTCGTCGGTGCTGGCCGTATGCGTCGGGACCCGGTTCGGGTCCCCGTCCTTCAGGACCGCGGCCGCCTCGGCCTTGCTGCGCGCCGCCACGACGCGCCGCTCGGCGAACTCACGGCGTCCGTGGCGCAGCGTCCAGGCGACGTCGGCGAGGTGGAGCTCCTCGTCGTCCGCGCGCTCCTCGAGGAAGGCGCCGAGGCGCTCGCAGGCGCCTCCGACCGCCGAGCGCGTACGCGCCGAGAGCGCCAGGAGCTGCACCGGTCGCTTGGCCTCGTCGGGGAGCGGTCGCCCTGGCGGCTCCTGGAGCACGAGGTGCGCGTTCGTGCCGCCGACGCCGAGTGAGTTCACGGCGGCGCGACGCGGGTGCGCGGCCGGGGCGGGCCAGTCCGCCAGCTCGCTCGCCACGGTGAAGGGCGAGCTCGCGAAGTCGATGGTGGGGTTCGGCTTCTCGAAGTTGAGCGTCGGCGGGATCTGCGCGTTCTCGAGCGCGAGCGTGGCCTTGATGAGGCTCGCCACGCCAGCCGCCGTATCGAGGTGGCCGATGTTGGTCTTGATGGAGCCGAGCTTGCAGAAGCCGGTGTCCTGGGTTCGCGTGCGGAAGGCCTGCGTGAGCGCTTCGACCTCGATGGGGTCGCCGAGATAGGTGCCCGTGCCGTGGCACTCGATGTAGTCGACGGTGCGAGGGTCGACGTCGCAGAGCCCGTAGGCCTCGACCATGCAGCGGCTCTGGCCGTCCACGCTCGGCGCCAGGTAGTTCACCTTGGTCGCGCCGTCGTTGTTGATCGCCGTGCCGCGAATCACGGCGTGAATGACGTCGCCGTCCTCGAGGGCATCCTCCATGCGCCGGAGCACGACGACGCCCGCACCCGACCCGAAGACCGTGCCCTGGGCGCGGTGGTCGAAGGCGTGGCAGTGGCCCGTCGGGGAGAGAACCTCGCCCTCCTGGTAGAGGTAGCCGCGGTCCTGCGGCAGCTCGATGGTCACGCCGCCGGCGAGGGCCATGTCGCATTCGCGGCTGAGCAGACTCTGCACCGCCATGTGCGCGGCGACGAGCGAGGTCGAGCAGGCCGTCTGAACGTTGACCGAAGGCCCGTGCAGGTTGAGCAGGTAGCTCACGCGCGTGGCGAGGAAGTCCTTGTCGTTGCCCGTGTGGCGCAGAAGGAACATGCCGACGTCGTCGACGAGCCCCTGGTTCGAGCAGACGTTGAAGTAGAAGTAGCTGCCCATGCCGCAACCGGCGAAGACGCCGATGGGCCCGTCGAAGCGCTCGGGCGGATGACCGGCGCGTTCGAGGGCCTCCCACGACACCTCGAGGAAGTGCCGGTGCTGCGGGTCCATGATGGCCGACTCCTTCGGGCTGAACCCGAAGAACTCGCCGTCGAAGAGCGGCACGCCTTCGAGGGGCGAGCCGGCGCGGACGTAGTTGGGCTGGCGAAGGCGACCGGCCGACTCACCGGCGGCGAGTAGCTCCTCGTCCGTGTAGGTCCGGATGGCCTCCTTGCCCGCGACGAGGTTCCGCCAGAGCTCCTCGGGGCTCCAGGCACCCGGAAGTCGCGAGGCCATGCCCACGATGGCGATGTCACCGTCGAAGATCTCGTATTCGTCCGTCATGGCTGGAACTTTCCGGCGATTACGTAGTGGACCGGAGCACGGGGGCAAGCCGGCGTCATCAGGGGCGCAGAGACTGCGGGTGGCGGGGAATCGGCCGCGGATGCGGGTTCCCGAGGTGGGGACGCCCGATCTAGCCCTGGCGTGGGCCGGGGGGGAAGTCTAGACCGCTTCGCCGTGGCAAAGGTGATCGTCGTGGGGGCCGGTGTGGGAGGCCTCGCATGCGCCATCGAGCTTGCCGCCCGCGGCGACACCGTGGAGGTCTTCGAACGGCACGGGCAGGCCGGCGGGAAGATCCGCACGCAGGAGGTCGACGGCGCGCGGATCAACGCCGGGCCGACGGTGCTCACGCTGCCCTGGGTCTTCGAGGAGCTCTTCGCGAGCGCGGGCGAAGACTTCCGGGCCGCGGTGCCCATCGAGCGCGCGGAGGTCGTAGCGCGCCACGCCTGGAGCGACGGGACGACGCTCGACCTCTACGACGATGCGGCGCGGAGCGAGGAGGCCATCGGGTCGCTCTTCGGGGCGGCCGACGCGAAGGCCTTCCGTGAGTTCCAGAGGGACACGAAGCGCATGTTCGACATCTCGGACACGTACTTCCTCCGCGACCAGCGCATGACCGTGGGCGGCATCGTCCGGCGCTTCGGTGGCGCCGGGCTGGCGACGCTCGCGTCCCTCGAGAGCCACCGGACCATGTGGCAGGCGCTGGTTCGCCGCTTTCGCTCTCCGCGGCTCCGCCAGCTCTTCGGCCGCTACGCGACGTACGTGGGCTCGTCGCCCTTCGAGGCGCCGGGGACGCTGAACCTGATCACCTACGCCGAGTCGCAGGGCGTCTTCCGGGCCGAGGGCGGGCTGCGCGGCGTGGTCACCGCCATGGAGGCGCTCGCGACGAAGCTCGGCGTGCGCGTTCATTATGGCGCGCACGTGGAGTCCATCGTGGTGAAGGGTGGACGCGCGCGCGGCGTACGCACCGCGGAGGGCGAGCACGCGGCCGACGCCGTCACCTTCAACGGGGACGTCTCGGCGCTGGGGTCCGGGTTGCTCGGTCCGGCGAGCAAGCGCGCGGCGCGCTCGACGCCGAAGAACCTCCGCTCGCTCTCGGCCTTCACCATCACGCTTCGCGGCGAGGCGCGCGGCCCGAAGCTGCTCCACCACAACGTCTTCTTCGGCGACGACTACCCCGGTGAGTTCCGGGCGCTCATGGGCGAAGAGCGCGTGCCCGACGATCCGACGGTGTACGTGTGCGCGCAGGACCGCGCGGACGGCCCGGGGGAGGGCGGGCTCGAGCGTTTCCTGGTGGTGGTGAACGCACCGCCGACGGGCGATCGACCGCAGCGCTGGGGCCGCGCCGCAAAGGACGCGGCGCGCTCCGCGACGGAGACGGCGCTCGCGCGCGCCGGACTGAGCTTTCGCGAGACGGCCCGCCTCGAGACGACGCCGCTCGAGTTCGAGGCGCTCTCCCCGGGCGCCGGTGGCTCCCTCTACGGGCCTCGCTCGAAGGGACCGCGCGCCGTGCTCGCGCGGGCGGCCGCGACGACGAAGATCCGCGGCCTCTATCTCGCCGGCGGGAGCGTGCATCCCGGCGCCGGCGTGCCCATGGCCGCACAGAGCGGTCGCCTGGCGGCGACGAAGATCCTCGCCGACCGGTAGCGGCGAGTGGCTCAGCTCGGAGGCTGGGGGATGTCGTCCTCCGGCTCGTAGGTCTCCTTGTCGTGCGCGTGGCCGATGGCCTCCTGCACCTCTTCGGCCAGGGCCTCGAGCTCGACGATGACCTTCTGGTGGTGGACGTCGCGCACGGCCTTGGCGTCGATGACGGCGTCGCCGTGGCCTTCGATGAACACGACCAGGTAGCTGGAGTGAATGTCGCGGACCGTGCCGAAGTTCGTGGCGCCGTCCTCCACGAACACGTCCCAGCCCACCTCGATGGCAACTCGCTTCGTCATCCCGTCTCCCACGCGCCCCGAGGCGCCGACCCCAGGAATACCACGGCACCTGACGCTTGAATGGCGTCCGGCGCGCCCTCTACCGTCGCGTGGATGCAACGCCACGCGCTCTTCGGTCTCTTTGTACTCGCCGCGTGCGGCGGTGGTGGTCCCGGGACCGCGGTGGACCCCGATGCCGGTTCGCCGGGCGACGGCGGCACGGACGACGGGAGCGCCGGGGACGGCTTCGTCCCCGACGGGGCGCCCCGCGATGAAGGCGCGGACGATGGCGGCGAGGACGCCGGGACCGACGCCGGCAACCCCATCGTGGTCGTCGACGACGTCGCAGAGACCGTCGCGGGGCTCTTCGTGGACGTGGACGTGCTGCCCAACGACACGCCGATGGAAGGGCTCACCATCGTCGCCGTCGGCACGCCGACGGAGGGAAGCGCCGAGCTCCGGGAGGACGGGACCCTCCGCTACACGGCGCCCGAGGGCTTCGCGGGCGAGGCCACCTTCAGCTACGAGGTCGAGGACGCGGAGGGCAACCGCGGCATGGGCACCGTGACGGTGACGGTCATGCCGCGTTCGCCCTGCGCTCCCGAGCCCGGCTTCACCAAGACCTGGACCGCGCCGGCCTCCGCCGCGGACCCGGGGTTGATGGGCGCGACGGGCTCGGACCGCGCCGCGCGCTGGGAGGTCGCGACGAACTGGACGCCGGAGGGCGTGCCGGCGGCGACCGACGACGTCTTCGTTTGCGCCGAAGCGCCGGTCTTCCCCACGGTGAACTTCGCGCATGCCGTGCGTGACCTGGTGATCGAGGCGCAGACGCAGGTGGCGATTCCCGACCGGCGTTCCTTCCTCGTGAACCGCTCCTTCGCGGGCCTGGTGACCGGCGACGGGCAGGTCGTCATGCAGGGCGAGGCAGGCATGCTCGAGGGCTCGGTCCCCGAGCTCTACGTGGACGCGGACAAGACGCTCAGCGGTGACCTCCGCGCGACCTTCGCGCTCGTCCGCGGCTGCCCACGCGGCGCCTGCTTCGGCGAGACCACCACGCTGACGGTGGGCCCGCACACCTTCGAAGCGGACCAGCTCTTCACGGGCCCCTTCGGCGGCGACATCAACCTGCGCGGGTGGCTCGACATGAGCGACGCCGGCGGGCGCCTCGTCGTCCACGAGCTGCTCGCGCTGCAGAGCGACCGGGCGAGCACGCTGAACGCCGGCGAGCTCCACGCCTCCGGACGGGTCGCCCTGGAGGCCGGCGCGTTCGCCATGGGTCCAGGCTTCCGGGTGTTTCTCGAGGGCACGGCGCCGCAGGCCATGCTCGTCGAAGGCACGGTCCGGAACGTCACCTTCGACAACCCGACGGAGGTGAGCCTCGAGGGCGGCTTCGGCCAGGACCACGACGGCGACATCCGGCTCCTGCAGGGCGAGGTGAACGGGGCGTCGGTGCGCCTCCGCGGCACGCTGACCATCGCCCCCGGCGCGACCTGGGCGCCCAACGACACGAGCATCTTCGACACGACGGGCCCGCTGCCCGGGGCCATCGGCCGCACGCTCGTCGTGCAGTCGGGCACGCACGTGCTGGCGGAGCCTCTCGAGGTGGGTGCCGACCTCCTCTTCAACTCGCCCGGCTCGATGACCCTGAGCGGCAACGACCTGACCGTGCGCGGCAACCTGGACATGCGTCGGTCCCCGGCCACCGGTCCGTCGACCTTCACGATGGTCGACGAGCTGGTGAGGGTGGACGGCAGCCTGCTGCTCAGCGATCCCGCGGGGAGCTTCGTGTGCCCGGGCGGCCGCATCGACCTGGGCGGCAGCCTGGAGACCGTCGGACGCGCCATGGACTGCGGCGCGGCTCATACGTTGGCCTTCGTCGGGACCACGCTCCAGCGGGCGAGCGTGCGCTGCGACTTCACCAACTGCGCCACGCTCGCGGCCGTGCAGGACCGCCCCTACGGCGCGATCGAGGTGACGGCCGGCGCCGTGGTGGAGCTTCTTGGCGCCACCTTCACCGCGGACGGCGGGCTGACGGTCGCCGACGGCGGCGCGCTGACCTTCGTCAACTCCGGGGTCGCCGTCGGTGCCATCGCCATCGACGGGGCGCTCACGCTGAACGACGGCGTCGTGCTCGTCTCCGAGAGCGCCTTCAGCGCATCGGCGACGGCGGAGCTGACCACGGGCACCGACGCGCGCATCGACATCGAGGGTTCGTGCTCCGTCGACCCCGGCGCCACCGTGACCGGCGGGTTCGCCTGCCCCTGACACGTTGCCTGGAGGGCGCTCTCAGGGAACGACGAACCACACGCGGCGCGCATCGAGCGGGCTGCCGTCGCCGGTGACCTCCAGCTCGAGCGGGAAGGCGCGCGGGCCCTCCCCCGCCGGAAGCTCGTCCGGCCGGCGGGCCACGAGGTCCCAGCAGACGGACGTCCCCGGCGGGAGCTCCGGGAAGGTGTCGGGGTCTCCGTCGAGGTCGCCGTCCTCGACGAGGGCCACCGCGGTGCACTCACCGACGCCGCTCGTTTGCGTGACGAGCGAGGCGACGAAGGCCGTCGCGTCCACGCCGTCGTCCTCGGCATCGGTGGCGCTCGAGGTCACCCGGAGCGGCTCGGCGAAGAGCATCTCCGCGACGGCGTCGGCCGCGGCGCTCACCGCTTCGGCACCCTCGCCGTCGAGCACGCGGGGGGTCAGACCGTCGGCGCGGAACGCGCCCAGGGCCGCGGCGAGGGCTTCCATGTCCGCGCGCTCCTCCGGGGCGCCCTCCCCCGTATAGATCCCCGCGAAACGAATGCCGGCATCGGTCATGGCTACGGCGGCCTCTTCGAGGGTTCCGTCGTCCGAGTCTTCGCTGGTGAACACGAGGGCCAGGCGAAGCGCGGCCGCGCGGAAGCCAGGGCAGCCGACGGGCGGGGTGCAGCCCGTCCCGCAGGTCCCGTCGGCCATGCAGGTCACCGCCTCGAAGAAGTCCTCCCGGCTGATGGAGTCCTCGGAGACGATGCTCCCCATCGTGTCCCGGGCCTCCGCCGGATCCGGCTGAAGCGAGAGCAGGTGGTTGTAGGGGTTGTGGTACTGCCCGACGCCACTCTGGAGGCCGACCACGCAGCGGCCCGTCGCTGGCTCTTCGCCGTCCGCACAGACGAGGTCGCCGAGGAGGCCGACGCCGCCGGCGCTCATGGCGTCGATGGTGTCCTGCATGCCTCCGGATTTGTCGAAGAGGAAGTAGACGTCCGCCTCGCGCACGTGAGTCTGGAAAGAGAGCGTCAGGGCACTCGCCTCGCCTTCGGGCGGGACGAGGGCGACCACGTCTCCCGGCGCTCCCGGCGTGTCGCCAGCGTCGAGGGGGTCGCTTCCGATGGCGACCTCGACCAGATCGGTGACGCCGTCGCCGTCCGAATCCGAGTCGCTGCGCGAGGTCCCGGCGCTGGCCTCCTGCGCGTCGGCGAGGCCGTCTCCATCGGAGTCGAGGTCGCGGAAGTCGGGCACGCCGTCGCCATCCGTATCCGCGGGCGGCGTGGCGGGGTCGGCGTCGCCGGCCTCCACGGCGTCCGAGAAACCGTCGCCGTCGGAGTCCCCGTCCTCGAAGTCCGGCGTCCCGTCGCCATCCGTGTCGACGTTCGTCCCGGCGCCTTCGTCGACGTCCGCGATGAAGTCCCCGTCCGTATCGCGCAGGCCCACCGAGCCACCGCCGCAGGCGGCCATCAGCCCCACGAGGAAGATCAGCGCGGGGCCCCGAGAGGACGCCGACACCCGAACACGGTAGCGCGCGTTTCGCGAAACGCGGAGGCCCTAGCGTTACGAGCCCGACGTACCCTGGAAGCTCGGCGACCGGCGCCGCGTAGGGAGCTTCATGGCACGAGCACGCACCTTCGCGGCCCTGGTGGCCTCGACACTCCTGGCCACGGCCTGCAGTGGCGACTCCGGCATGCCCGGAGACGCCGGCCCCCTCGACGGCGGAAGCGACGGGGGCGGCATCGTCGGCGGCGTCACTCCGCTGGGTGGTCCCTTCGTCGACGTGAAGGCCGTCGTGCGCGCGGACGACGGCGCGCTCTACCTGGCGGGCTTCGCCGAAGGGCGGCAGGAGATCACGGCCGAGGCGCGGCGCGACCGGGACTTCGGCCTGCTGCGCGTGACGCCGGACGGCGCATTGGACACGAGCTTCGGCGAGGACGGGCTGGCGCGTGTCGACTTCGGCGGGCCCATCGACGTCTTTCCCTCGGGAGCCGACGACGGCGCCTACGACCTCGCGCTCGTCCCCGACGGCATCGTCGTGGTGGGCCTGGTGGGTGCCTTCCGCGCGCCTCATACCGGCATGGCGCGCCTCGACCTCGACGGGAACCTCGACGCGAGCTTCGGAGACGGGGGCCTCGCGACGCGCGATTGGGGACGGGACAGCTTCGGCACGGACGTGACGGTGGCCGGTGACGGCTCGCTCTTCGTGGGCGCCACCTACGACAACGGCGGCGAGAGGACCCAGGACGTGGCGATGCTCCGCTTCGCCAGCGACGGCACCCTCGACGCGGGCTACGGACGTGGCGACGACGCGCCGGGCGTCGTTCTCCATCGCGGACGCGAGGACGAAGCCATCGACGTGCACGCCATCGACGGTGCGCGCTGGGTGCTGGGCGGTCCCTTCTTCCGCGTCACGCGCATCCTGCCGAGCGGCGACCAGGACCCCGACTTCGGGGACGCGGGCTGGTTCGAGCTCGACGACGGCGTGGAGTCCTTCGGCTACGCGATGGCAGCGACGCCGGGCGGCGGCGCGTTGATCGTCGGGGTCCGCGAGGCGCCCGAGGGCAACCGAGGCATCTTCCGCTTCGTGCGCCTCGACGCCTCCGGTCGCCTCGACGCCGCCTTCGGCGTGGTCGACGTGGACCCGGAAATCGACATGGGTCTCCTTCCGGCGTCCATCGGCGCCGCCCGCGGCCTCGTGCTGGACGACGCGGGGGGCTTCCTGGTCTACGCCGACGCGACCTTCACGCCGGGGCTCTTCCGCTTCGACGCGAGCGGCGCCCCGGACCCGAGCTGGGGCGAGGACGGCACGGTGCTCCTCGAGGGCGCCGGCGTGCTGCCGCTCGCCTTCTCCCAAACCGGACGCCCCACGGCCCACCACATGGTGCGCGTGAACGACCGCGTGGTCGTCGCCGACAGCCTGATCCCGACGGAAGGCGACCCCTTCGTCTGGGTGGACGAGTACGCGCTCTAGCAGCCTCGGGCATCGCCCCGTCGAAGTTGGAAGGGCGTTGTTCGCGGGCGCGTGGCCGTGAAAGGGTCTCGGCTTCCGCGTCGGTGGATCGGCGGGGAGGGAGACGCCGTGACTGACGAATACCGCATCGAGCCTGGATCCAAAGTCGACCTCCGGAAGCTGCCGACCCGGGATGACGCCCTCTTCGACGGCGACAAGGAGGAAGGGCTCGCACGCCTGGACGCGCTCGGCCGGGAGATCGCCGAGCGCCAGCGGCGCCTCTTCGCCGAGGACCGGCATCGGGTGCTCATCGTGCTCCAGGGCATGGACACCTCGGGCAAGAGCTCGACCATCCGCGACGTCTTTCGCTACACGAACGCGCTCGGGCTGCACGCCGTGTCCTTCGGCAAGCCCTCCGAGGAGGAGCTCGAGCGCGACTACCTCTGGCGCATTCACGCGCACACGCCGCGCCGGGGCGAGATCGCCATTTTCGACCGGAGCCACTACGAGGACGTGACCGTCGTGCGCGTGCTCGACCTCGTGCCGAAGAAGGTCTGGAAGCGCCGCTTCGATCACATCCGCCGCTTCGAGGAGATGCTCGCCGACGAGGGCACGACCATCGTGAAGCTCTTCCTGCACATCTCGAAGGACGAGCAGGCCGAGCAGCTCCGGGAACGCATCGAGGACCCGTCGGTGCGCTGGAAGTTCAACCCGAACGACCTGACGGCCCGCGCGGCCTGGGACGACTACCGGGAGGTCTGGGAGGACGCCATCGGCGAGACCTCCACCAAGGACGCACCCTGGTACGTGGTGCCCGCGGACCGCCGCTGGTACCGCAAGCTCGCCGTGGCCACGATCCTGCGCGACACGCTCGGCGCGCTCGACCCGACGTACCCGAAGGTCGACGAGGACCTCACGCCCTACCTCGAGCAGCTCTGAGGGGCGCGCGGAGGTCAGCGGCCCGGATCACGGGAGCGCCCCCAGGGGGCATTCTCGATCCGCGTACGGGGCGGTATACTCGCCGAGCGAGGCCGTGGGCCTCGTGCCTTACGCACCCTCACGCGCGTTCTTTCCATGACCTCACTTCTTTGCTTCCGCGCGCGGCCCGCCACGGCCGTCGCACTCCTGGCCTTTGCCCTCACCGCCGCCGCCGCGCCCCGCTTGGCGTCGGCGCAGTGTACCTTCGTTCCGCCGACCGCGTCGTTCACGCCGGGGGCGTACCGTTGCACCGATGGCGCCGGTTACCTCTGGGACATCCAGGGCGACCGTGGGGACATCAACGAAGGCACGCGCGACGCCTACGACGGCTTCGGCAACGTCTGCGTCACGACCAATCTCGCGCTGACGACCCAGTGCAACACCGTCACGGAGACCTTCTCGGTTCCGGCCGCGTCCGCGATGACGCTCACGACCGTGACGGGGGGATCGGAGATCACGCTCACCTCCGATTCCCTGGGCCCGATGTTTCCGCGGACGCTTCAGGTCACGCGCCGGGTCTTCGTGCCGCACGGCGGAACCGCGGGCTATCTCCGCTATCTCGACGTGATCGAAAACCGGGGCGCCACACCCGTCACCATCAAGGTGCGGGCGGGCACGACGGACACCTCCGGCACCCTCGGGTGCGACGGCAGTTGCCGCGTCGTCGAGACCGACTCCGGCCGCACGACGCTCGGGGCCGGTCAGCTCTGGTTCGTCAACGACGACGCCAGCCTCACCGGCGGTGACCCGGCCATCGCCATGGTCATGGACAACCTGGGCAAGGACGCGGTCTCTACGATGGGAAGGGGCTTCGGCAGTTTCGCGACGAGTGACTCGTACTACTGGGAGTACGAGCCCGTCACGATTCCCGCGGGCGGCCGGGCGGCCTACCTGCACTTCCAGGTGCAGCGCGACACGCCGGCCGACGCGGCCACCGTCGCGCGCACGCTGATGAGCCCCACCGCCGCGGATCTCGCGGGCATCGATCTGGCGCTCCAGCGCGACATCCGGAACTTCCAGCTGGCGCCTCCGCCGAACTGCGGCGACGGCATCCTTCAGACCGCCGAGGGCGAGGTCTGCGACGACGGCAACACCATCAGTGAGGACGCCTGCACGCGCTTCTGCCTGCCCAACGTGTGTGGCGACTCCTTCGTCGACCCGGCCGCCGAGGAGTGTGACGACGGCAACCGGGTCGACGAAGACGACTGCACCAACGCCTGCGACCTCGCCGTCTGCGGCGACGGCATCGTCGCGACCTTCGAGGAGTGCGACGAGGGCGCGCTGAACTCGGACACGGACCCCGACGCCTGCCGCGCGACGATCGGCGGTGGCTGCGTGGCCGCGTTCTGCACGGACGGCGTGCTCGACGGCGACGAGGCCTGCGACGACGGCAACGACGTCGACGACGACGCCTGCTCGAATGCGTGCATCATCGCCTTCTGCGGCGACGGGCTCGTGCAGCCGACGCTCGGCGAGGAGTGCGACGACGGAAACTCCATCGACGGAGACGCCTGTACCGCCGCTTGTCTCGACGCGACCTGCGGTGACGGGATCCTCCACATCGGCATCGAGGAGTGCGACGACGGCAACGACGACGACGGCGACAGCTGCACCAACGCATGCACGGCCGCGACCTGCGGCGACGGCATCATCTCCGGCGTCGAGGAATGCGACGACGGCGCGGCCAACAGCGACACCGCCCCCGACGCCTGCCGCACCACCTGCAACGACGCGGGCTGCGGCGACGACGTGCTCGACACCGGCGAGGCCTGCGACGACGGCAACGTCGACGCGGACGACGCCTGCAACCCCATCTGCCAGACCTCCACCTGCGGCGATGGCTTCGTCTATGCGTCCGGCGGCGAGACCTGCGACGACGGCGACACCAACGGCGCCATCGTGGGCGGCTGCAACGTCGACTGCTCGGGCCTCGTACCCGAGCCGCCGGACATGGGCCCGATGGACATGGGACCGCCGCCGGCTCCCGACATGGGCACGATGACCGCCGACATGGGCGGCGGCACG
>ERZ1740059.417-NODE-417-length-22953-cov-3.759673_pt1 | contig 22953 bp, 21 predicted proteins | sample MGYA00581744_ERZ1740059 | MGnify/ENA primary metagenome ERZ1740059 (study PRJEB43018, sample SAMN04849738) | marine metagenome | isolation source: floating plastic debris | place: Pacific Ocean | collected 2008-08-28 | study: EMG produced TPA metagenomics assembly... | reverse complement strand
CCCCTAGTAAATTAGTTCCTACCAAATCCGCAGCAGATAGGGAGTTATAGCTACAGAGAAAACAGGGATATTTTAAGGGCAATATGGCAGAACGAGATCTAAATCCTGTAGATGAGCTAATTAAACAAAGAATACAAGAATTTATCAGTTATTTAGATCGAGAAACAGAAACATACGATATCTATCATTCCCAAGACTGTATCAGCAGCAATGCCCTAAAAGTAATGCGAGACAGGAACAGTATTCCCCATTTTATTCGCACCGTACATCATATTGATGAGTTTAATAGTTCCTATTTACAACAGTGCCACGATCGCTCTATCCTCGAACCAGATTTGTGTCTGTGTGTCTCTAACTATTGGCAAAAACAATTACAACAGCAGTATCATGTCACCGCACCAGTAATTATTAACGGCGTAGATATAGAGAGATTTTCTAGAAAGCTCAATAGCAAAGAAGCTAAGTTAAAACAGCAGCTAGGAATTAACGGCAATCGGGTCTATCTTACGATTGGCGGCATCGAACCCCGCAAAAATTCTTTAAAGTTATTAGAAGCTTTTGTGGAAGTATTAAAAACCTATCCCGAAGCACAGCTTATCATTGCTGGTGGCGAAACCCTATTCGATTACGAACCCTATCGCCTAAAATTTTTCAATCTGGCACAACAGCATAATATAGTTATCGGCAAGTCCCTAATTCTACCTGGAGTAATGGCAGATGAAGATATACCCATTTTATATCGCTGCGCCGATGCCTTTATCTTTCCCTCCGTCAAAGAAGGTTGGGGACTGGTATTATTAGAAGCGATCGCATCTGGGTTGCCCACAATTACCTCCAATATTCCTCCCTTTACCGAATTTCTTGATCGCGATTCATCCATACTGGTAAATCCTAATTTCAAAGACAACATTGCCGACGCTATGCTAAATATACTAGACAAAGATATTGCTCAAAAACTAATCAACAATAGCGCAACTATTCCCGAACAATATTCCTGGCAAAAATCCGCCCAAATGCACCTAAAACACTACAACCAACTATTACAAAACCATTAGCTTTTGTACAGACAAGGCATGCCTTGTCTCTAACTGACATTGCGACTCATTAAAACCTATGCCTGAAATCAACTTTAAAATTCAATGGCCAGATGGCACAGAGCAAAACTGCTACTCTCCTTCTCTGGTAGTCAAACAATACTTTAATCCTGGCGAAACCTACGAATTACAAGAGTTCGTGAATAAATCCCGTACTGCTCTAAATATAGCAAGCGATCGCGTCAAAAAAGCTTATGGTTTTCCCTGTAGTCGAGCTTTGGGACAACTAAAACAAATTGAGTCAAAAGCAATTGAATATCAACAACTTCCTCTGCCAAAAGTTAAGTTGATCGACTTTATTGAATAAGGTTTAAAAAATCAAGGAATAATATATTTAAATTCATGAAAAATAATACGAAAAAAAGCCACTGAGTATAAATTAAATTGTAATAAACTAAAGCCGACTTTGACGATCGCTTTTAAGATTACTATGATTAAAATCTTGTAACTAACTATAGTTTTATTCAATTTCAACACAACAAAATCTTACGTGTTCAAAATACTATCCATTTGCTTTTGTTTATTTTTTTTGCTTTCCTGTAATACAAATACCAACGAAGCAAATCTACTTTCGGCTAAAGCAACCCGAGTACTCAGCGGTCAAACTATTGAAGTGATGTTAACAGAAACATCAAAAATAACTAAAGTTAGAATTACAGGTATTGATGCGCCAGATTTACGCCAGTCTCCTTGGGGAGAAACAGCGCGAGAAAGATTAACAGAGTTAGTTATGGGTGTGCCCATCAGTATCGAAACTGATAACCTAAAAAGCGATCGCTTCAACCGAATCAATGCCCATATTTGGCAAAATAATACCTCGATTGGTGAACAGCTTGTCAAAGAAGGTTATGTTCTCGCCAACATGGAATATCCCCACTCATATAGTAAGCTGCTTATAGATGCTCAAGAGTATGCTCGCTAGATGGGTTACGGAATCTGGAATCCCAAGCAAGCACTACGGCAAACTCCTAATCAATTCCGTTTAAAGATTAAACCATGACTCAACTTACTCCCGAACAATTGCAAATTTTCTTAGATGTCGCTACCGAATCAGTTTTAGCTGCGGGTGCAGTGTTAAAAGATCGTTGGGGTAAGTTTAATAATGTTCAAGAAAAAGGTCGTCAGGGAGATTTAGTTACTGAAGCAGATAAACTAGCAGAAGCAGAAGTTTTAAAAGTACTCAATCGCCATTTACCAGACCATCAGATATTAGCAGAAGAGTCTGGAGCATTGGGTAATGCTAATAGCCAATATTTGTGGGCGATCGATCCTCTTGATGGTACAACTAACTATGCTCATGGTTTGCCCCTAGTTGCCACTTCTGTTGGCTTAATGATCGATGGAGTGCCTTCTGTGGGCGCAGTTTATAATCCTTTTAGCGACGAACTATTTCGCGCAGCAAAAGGCTTGGGTGCAACCTGCAATCGTATTCCTATCAGAGTATCTCAAACAGAAGAATTGAGCAAAAGTCTACTGAATACTGGGTATGCTTACGATCGCAGTAGCCTGTGGCAGACTAGATGGCTATTGGGAAAGAGGGATTCAACCCTGGGATATGGCGGCAGGAATTGTTATTGTTGAAGAAGCGGGAGGAAAAGTTACAGCTTACGATGGTAGTCCTTTAGACATTGCCTCTGGTCGTATTTTGGCTACAAACAGTTTGATTCACGATAGTTTGAGCAAGGCTTTGTTAGAAACTCCAGACCTTACAAGCTGGAAAAAGTAGTGTTAAGTTCTCTTTTTATATAGTACTTATGTCTGTTTAAGATGTTCCAACAGTAGCATGTTATAAATAATTTTGTAAATTTTTGTGTATAGATGGCAATTTTCCAAGTTGCTCTACGTCATTAGATAGTAGACGTTCAGAGTTTTTTTTAGTGCTTTACACTACTTATCGAGATCTGGCAAAACTGCTTTAATATTCAAAGTCATACATATTATTTAGATTAGAGCCTACACTATCCAATCAAATTATGAAATTATCTCTCCCCATCGCCATCGCAACTATGACAACTATCGGCATGAGTGCAATCGCACCTATGCAGTCAGCTAATGCTACAGAGTTCGACGAATTTGCTGTAGATCAAAGTCAATTTGTGGCAGTTGCAGTGCCATACAACTATAGAAGATATAAGCTAGCCATTATTGAGCAAGTTCCTGGTCAAAAAGCCTGCTGGAGTGAATCTGGTAGTAGCCCTACCGTTGTAGATTTAAAATTGCTCAATTTTGACCACACCAATGATTGTCTCAAGGCAGTCGACACCAATGGTTATTCGTTGAGAATCAATGGTAAAGACGATAAGGTAGCTTATCTTCTCAACCTAGTAGAAAATAACGGAGAATTAAGGCTAGTTGCCGATCACAAAGATCCTAGAGAGCCTAATGTAGTTATTGGACGTACTAACGGTTTGATTGAGTCTCCAATGAAAATAGAACTCGATCCCGATTGGCAATTTACCAAACGCTTGTATGAAGGCAGTGCTATTCAACATATTTACATGAGCAACAATCCCAATCCTCAAGTATTGGAAAATGTTGCTACTTTGCCAACTACCAACCTTCCTGGCACTGGTGGTCAAGCTAGTACTCCCTCTCCTCAGCCATTACCTCAAGAACAACCAACAGCCGTGGCTTCTGAACCAGCTCCACCTGATACAGTTGAAGGATTTATTACTAATATCTTGACCCCTCTTTCTCAAGCTGTATACAACACATATAATAGTTTGTTTACTACTACTCCCAGCGGTAGCAAGTAGTTTTTGACCAGTAAATCTAAATTTTATAAAGTAATTTAGTAGCTCTAGATAATTATCTAGGGCTATTTATTTGGTCAATAGATTCCTAAAAAAATCTAACAAAATATCATAAAGCCAAGACTTTGCTGTAAACCTACTATAACAAGCAGAATTCTGGTGTTTTTCATGACCGACAAAAAGTATATTCTCTCTCTAGATTTAGGCACTACAGGTAATCGAGCAATTTTATTTGATCGCCAGGGGAATGTTGTTGGTCAGGCTTATAAAGAATTAACCCAAAATTATCCCCAGCCAGGATGGTTGGAACACGACGCTACGGAAATTTGGCAGGATGTACAAGAAGCTATTAAGCAAGTAATTAGCAACAATAAAGCAAAAGCTACAGAAATTGCGGCTATTGGTTTGACTGTTCAAAGAGAAACTTGTTTACTCTGGGATAAGACTACAGGCATCCCTTTACACAAAGCTATTGTATGGCAAGATCGACGTACTGCTGATAAATGCGATCGCCTAAAAGCAGAAGGCAAAGCTGATGTGGTGCAGCAAAAAACAGGTTTGGTATTAGATGCCTATTTTTCTGCTACTAAGCTTTCTTGGTTGATTGATTGGGTGAAAGAAAACAAACCCGATACCAATTGGGATAATGTAATCGCAGGTACGGTAGACACCTGGGCATTATGGAATTTTACAGGCAGACAGGTTCATGCAACAGATATTAGCAACGCTAGCCGTACTATGTTGATGAATTTGGATACAGGCAACTGGGATGACTCGTTATTAGAGTTATTTGGTATTCCTCGTCAAATCATGCCTGAAATTAAGCCTAGCATGGGCATATTTGGTAATAGCAGTCAAGATATATTAGACGAAAAAATTCCCATTTCAGCTATTTTTGGCGATCAACAAGCGTCTTTGTTCGCCCATGGCTGCGATCGCCCCGGATTGCTAAAATGTACCTATGGTACGGGGTGTTTTTTGGTAGCGCAAACAGGTACAAAAGTTACTCGATCTAATAATCAACTCCTTTCTACTGTGGCATGGAGTACTCCAAACCAAACCAATTACGCCTTAGAAGGGGCAATCTTTACTACAGGTGCAGCAATTCAGTGGTTGCGTGATGGCTTGAAGCTGATTGATAATGCAGCAGAAACAGAATCTCTTTGCCAACAGGTAGACAATACCGATGGAGTTTATTTTGTCCCTGCCTTAAGTGGTTTGGGTGCGCCTCACTGGGATATGAAGGCGCGGGGCGCATTTTTGGGTATTACTGGCGGCGTACAAAAAGAGCATATGGTAAGGTCAGTACTCGAAGCGATCGCTTATCAGGTTAAAGAAGTAGTAGAAGCTGTTAACAAAGACAGTGCTAATCCCGTCTCCTTACTCAAAATTGACGGTGGCGCAGCGCAAAATAACTTTTTAATGCAGTTTCAGGCAGATGAGTAGGGAGTGCCTTTAGAACGTCCTGTGGTACTAGATGCCACTGCTCAAGGAGCAGCTTTTGGTGCGGGTTTGGCAATCGGTTTTTGGGATGATTATAATAAATTAATTAGCGATCGCAAGGTGGATAAGGTATTTGAACCAGGTGCAGGACAATCTCAAGCACAGGGTAATTATACTACATGGTCGAGAGCTGTAACTAGGGCTAAAAACTGGATTGAATAGCATTAGTAGTTGGTAAATAAAACGATCGTTTTAGCTAAAGCGATCGCTTTAAAAACTATAATAAATTTTCTCTTAAACGTTATTCTTCAGGCTTCAAAGGGAATTTTATAATTAGGGCTAATACTAGCTAAATATTAATAATCAAAAATTTATAGACAAGTATAAAATTATGACCACCCCAGAAGACAAAGAAAGAGAATTTAATCTTCGCGAAGCAGAATTACAGGCAAAGGAAAGAGAACTAAAACTAAGGGAAATGGAAGCGGAAATATATCAAGATCACAAATCTCAGGAAGTTGAAGTCGATCCTCCCATGTATCGTACTCAAAAGCACAATCCACCCGACAGTTCAATTCAGAAATTTGGCAAAAAAATAATTAAGTTTGCCAAGTTTGGTGGCTTTGTAATTGGTGGCATTGCTATTATCAAAATCGGCTTCTTTGTAGGGATGTGGATTACCTATTTGATGATGGCAGGAATTATTGCTGCCGTTGGTTATCAAATATTTCTTAAGGAAGATTAATAGCTAACAAATGAAAATTATTTTAACTTTTATATATTGCTAGGTTATTAATTGATTTTGTTTTGTCTTGCTCTCAGTATCACATAAAACTGAGAGCAAATATTATTTCAAGAAAACACTATTGATGTTGTGTAAATGGTAAATAAAATATAGCTTATTCAAGCATAAAAAAACACATTAATGTTAGCTTTAATTTTTCAATACCAAAGTGCCTGCTACCATATCATGCAGAGCTTGTCTTTTGCTTGTGAATGCTGCCATTATATATCCAATCAACAAGATCAAAATAGAAAGATATTTAGCAAAATGTCTTCCCGTAGCATTAAAGAAAGAAATAGGTTTGCCATCCAAATTTGTTACTTTAATTCCTAATGCTTGTTTGCCTAAAGTAGCTTGTTTTGGAGAACTATCCATAAAAGAACAATATAGCCAAGCAATTACAATTCCTGCGATACTTCCTAGCACTCCTGCCAAAGCTTGAGCTGTTTCTGCATCACCTACAATAATTCCTATACTTAAGCCAATAGCAAAGCCTGCAATGATACCAATAATATTAACAACAATTCCATCGATAATAGCTGCACAAAATCTCAGCCAAAAACCTGCATATCTCATATGATTATTTTAATTTCAACATATTTATAATTCCCTAAAAATATTATTTTCCTGTCATAGTTAATTTTACTTATTAACTAATATAAATAGATAAAATAAATACTTATTTTTAACGTTGCTGATTTTAAGTATAAGACCGATAAATAATCTATTAGTAGCTATTAGCTATTAGCCATTGGTGGCTAGTTAAAATATAATTGTTTTAGTCTACTTCTATGAATAGTGGCTTTAATATTAGCCAACACTAAATATAGATTAGAGCAAATTTTATATGGCGATCGCTACAGCAGGGATTAAAGTTCATGAAAATACTCCAAGAGCTTATAGCTTATAGCTTATAGCTTATAGCTTATAGCTAAAGACCATTTGACAAACAACACACAACCTTAACTTGTCACGATTGGCTATTAGCTATTAGCTTTTTAGTTGATCTGCTTCACTGTGAAATAATGCCGAACTTCAGCAACACCTTATATTTAATATATTTAATCTTCAACAAAGTAATCAGAATCAATTTTCTTGACTTCATATCTTGCGATCGAGGTTACACCAACGTCATGCTCAATCATTAACTCAGTTAGTCTACTACCATTAACTAAAATAATTTTGCTATCAATACGAGTAACATAATCAATAGCACCTTTTGTGAAATTCGAGGTAGTTATAAATATTCCTTTTTTTGCATTTTGTCCTAATAGCGCGCCAGCAAACTTTTGTATTTCTGGTCTACTTACAACATTATCCCAACGTTTAGCTTGAATATAAATAACATCTAAACCCAATCGATCTTCTTTTATGATTCCATCTATTCCTTCATCTCCAGATTTACCAACAGCTTGACCAGCTTCTTTTCTTGAACCACCATATCCCATACTTACGAGCAAATCTACAACCAGATGTTCAAAAAAGTATGGTGAACATTGTTTAATACTCTCTAATATTTCTGTGGACAAATTATTCTGTAATTTTTGATGAGCAGCTTCTAAAATTTCTTCAGGAGTTTCTATGATTGTTTCTTTTATTATATTGTCTGAGCAAAGGTCATTTTTTATTTCTATAAATTGGACGAACTCATCATATTTTTTCAAATACTTAGCACTAATATATTGAGGATTATCTGATAATAATTTAATTCCCCTAGATGTAATTGAAAAGAAACCTCGACGTGGATAACTCAATAATCCTGCTTTTTTTAAGTATGTCCTAGCCCAACTAACTCTATTATAAAATCGGCATTCTCCTCCACTTGGGAGTAACTCGTTTTTTTCATCTTCTGTCAAACTAAACTGATTTGAAAGAATACTCACTACTTCACTTAAAGAGTGTTCTTGTTTGTCTCCAGCAAATTTAAGTAAAGGAAGCATAATAGCCTGATAGTCTGGAATTGGCATTACTCGAAAAGTAAACTAAACGCTTTATATATAATTCCCATAACCTAATAATTTCTATCTACTCTCTGCGTTTTTGCCCAGAAAACGAAGCTGGATAAATGTATTTGCGAAGGATTATTAATCAATTAATCTATTTCATCCCACCAAGACCAAATTGTATAAAATAAACAAAAAATACACATTAAAATAAATAACATACCGAATTTAATGCTAACGATATCTATTTTCATAATTTGATTAGCTAAATAAATAGCCGTCATTGCTATAAAAAATAATATTGCTATTACAGATTTATAAATATCATTTTTAGATTGTTCAACATTCAGTTGATAAGGATTTTCTTTTAGTGTTTTTTTTCTTAATACTTCTGCAGAAACATAAAAAGGCAATAATAGAATAAAGGCTCTAATTAAATATGAGAAAGTCATAGAAAGTAAAGTGAAATAAATCTACGCAGAAATAATTAAGCTTATCTTTTTATAGGTTTAGTCAATTAACGCTACACAAGATTTTATTCCTGTTTCTCTTAAGCTTGATAAATATCGTTTCCCTGTTTCAACCAATTTAAAATATCGTCCAGCTTAAAATATTTTTGATAAATATTCTATTAACAGCTTGAATCTAACACAATATTTTATCTTGTAGGGTAGGCGACCGAAAGTAAGGCTTTAGCCACAACTAATACTTTAGTGCAAATAATTAAACTCTAAAATTGAAATTTAGTTACCTGTTGCCCAGCAAAACAAAGATATTAAATATTAAAATATATCGCTATAGGATAATAGGTAATAATTATATTTATTTTTTTAAATTATCTTTTATAGAGTTAAATCTACTATGTCGAATACATGATAATAGAAATGTTCTTGCAATATCTGTTTATACCTTTTTGTCCATTCAGCACCAAAACGGCTTCTAAATGCTGGCAAAATGTCCACGAGCTGACGAGTAAAAATTAAATGAGCTAGCTGTACAAATAGCACATCGTCTTCTGATGCAGTCTTAATCAATTGTTCTTCGCCATCAATTTGATACAGCATCACAATTACATTGGCACTAATATTTAAGTAACTAGCGTCGTCGTAATTCCATCGAGTTTGATCGCCAATACAGGAAACGCGATTTCCAATCCATGAACCAATTAGGGTATGACGATTAACATAATTAAAATGGTCTGACTTAGTCAGCATCATACAAAAATCTCTAGTCGATAAATGACAATAGCTAATACCTCTAAACTTATCACTGCATTGACTCAAACTAACACTAAATTTTAGTTTTTTATCGTGATTAGCATAATAAAAATATTCGCCCATATTTTACTGTTTGTTACTTTATAAAGTTGGCAAATTATTAAATTGAACTTTATCAATACCTATTACCTTAAAATAAACTGTAGTGTTGGTAAATAATTAAACTCCGAAGATAGAATTTAATTATCTATTGCCCACCAAAATAAAGATATTAAGTACTAAAATATCTCGCCGCAGGATGATAAGTAATAATCGCCGTAGTAGACTGTTCAGGATATAGCTGTTCGCTTTCATCCATGTACATATTGATGCGTTTAGTATCCAACAAATCTAATTGCTTGTACTGATCCTCAATATTAGGACAAGCAGGATAACCAAAACTATAGCGCGAACCCCGATAACGCTGTTGCAAGATGTCGCGGATTTTGTCCGACTCTTCGGCTTCAAAGCCTAACTCCAGGCGTATCTTAGTATGCGTCCATTCTGCGAGTGCTTCCGCCATTTGTACCGCCATACCGTGATAGTAGAGGTAATCGGTATAGTTATCGGCTTTGAATAGCTTTTGGGCATATTCCGTGGCAACTTCACCTACTGTTACCGCCTGCATGGGAAAGACATCAAATGTCCCCGATTCTTTTGATGCAAAGAAATCTGCAATACACAGGCGTTTGCCCGAACCCTGACGGGGGAATTCAAAAGATGTGACGGGTTTTGGTAGAGACTTACCATGGTACGTCTCTACTGTGGTGGGATCGTAAACATACAATGTATTTCCGACCGCATTGCAGGGGAAATAACCATAGATAATAGTTGGATCTAATAGATTATCGGCGATGATTCTTTGTTTCCATTCTTCTAATACTGGATGAACCTTTCTCGCTAAAAACTCGTCGTAGTCTTCTCTTGACTGATCTTTTGGCTTACGGAATTGCCATTGTCCGACAAATAGTGCCTGTAGATCTAAATAGGGAAAAACTTCTTCAATGGGTATATCTTCCGCTTTTAGTATCTTCGTACCCCAGAAAGGAGGAGTCGGACGTTCTATATCCAAAGCTACTGCTTCGGAACGTTTTGTGTCAATGACTTTTGGTTCGGCTGGTTTGCTAACCTCATCGACGAAGATTTTATCTTGGTTTTCTCCTTCAAAGGGTTTTACTTCGCCATCTTCTATGGGCGATGTGTCTTCTTCATCCAAAAATCCTTGAATATCGTCCCAATTATCATCAGCCTTGGCGGGCATTAGTTTATCCATGAAGTGTAAATCTGCAAACGCATCTTTACCATAGATAACTTTGCCGTTGTAAACATTCTGACAATCCTGATGAACGAATTTAGGAGTTAATGCTGCACCACCTAAGATAATAGGAACAGTAATACCTTTTTCGTTGAAAGTTTCTAGGTTATCTTTCATAAACGCCGTAGATTTCACCAGCAAGCCACTCATGGCAATACAGTCTGGCTGGTGTTCTTCGTAGGCTTGAATGATGGTTTCTACAGGTTGTTTAATTCCTAGGTTGATTACTTTGTAACCATTATTGGAAAGAATAATATCTACTAAGTTTTTACCAATATCGTGAACGTCACCTTTGACAGTAGCAATAACAAATTTTCCTTTACCACTATCGTCAGCTTCTTCTTTATCCATGTGAGGTTCGAGGTGTGCCACCGCTGCCTTCATTGTTTGTGCCGACTGGAGTACAAAGGGTAGCTGCATTTGTCCCGAACCAAATAGTTCGCCAACAACCTTCATTCCATCTAACAAAAAGATATTAACAATATCTAATGGAGGATATTGCTGCAAGGCTTCATCTAATGCTTCGTCTAAGCCAATACGTTCCCCGTCAATAATATGTTGTTTGAGACGTTCTTCAATGGGAAGATTCTTATCAACTGCTTCAGCTTTTTTAGCTTTTTTACCTGCAAAAAGAGTAGTTAATTCTCCTAAAGGATCGTAGGTACAGATATCCCCATCGAATTCCCGCTTGTCATAAATTAAGTCGTAACAAATTTTTTGATGTTTAGGATCTATTTTAGAAAGAGGTAATATCTTGCTGGCGTTAACAATAGCCGAATCTAAGCCTACCTGCATACATTCATGGAGGAAGACAGAATTTAATACCTGTCTGGCTGCAAGGTTTAAACCAAAGGAAACATTAGACACGCCCAAGAGAACATGACATCCTGGTAATTCTGCTCTAATTCTTTTGGTTGCTTCAACGGTTGCCTTTCCATTTTCTCTGTCTTCTTCAATACCTGTCGATACTGGCAAAGCTAAGGGATCGAAAAAGATTTCCGTTGCAGGAATACCGTATTCAATGGCAGCATCATAAGCACGTTTTGCTATTTCAAACTTTTTATCCGCAGTACGCCCCATACCATCTTCATCGATAGTACCAATAACTATTCCTGCACCATATCTTTTGGCTAAATCTAGTACTTGATAAAATCTTTCTTCTCCATCTTCGTAGTTGGTAGAGTTGAGAATACATTTCCCCCCCGCTACTTTTAAACCCGCCTCCATCTTGGTGTGTTCGGTGGAGTCAAGCATCAAAGGGAGGGTGACATTATTCACAAGACGAGATGCAAGTTCGTGCATATCTCTTTCCCCGTCTCGTCCTACATAGTCCACGTTAACATCAAGAACGTGCGCCCCTTCTTTTACCTGAGATTTGGCTAGGGAAACTAAGCTATCCCAGTCTTCATCATTGAGTAGGGTACGGCATTTTTTAGAACCACTGGCGTTTAATCTCTCACCGACAATTAGGAAAGAATTATCTTGGATGTAAGGCTGGGTACTATAAATAGATGCAGCGGAAGGCTCGTAATGAGGATGACGTTCTTTTGGCTTTAAGTCAACAGTCATCTCGGCTAATTGGGCAATATGGTCGTAACGAGTACCGCAACAACCACCAACTATTTGCACTCCCAAATCTTCGACAAAGTGCATCAAAGACATACGTAGTTCCATCGGCGTAAGCTTGTAGTGGGCTTGCCCGCCAACGTTTTCTGGTAAACCCGCATTGGGTACGCAAGAAACAATAAAGGGTGAATGTTCGGAAAGATACTTGATATGCTCCTTCATTAAATCAGGCCCTGTAGCGCAGTTTAACCCTAAAATATCAATAGGGTAGCGTTCTAGTATTGCTAAGGCTGCATCTATTTCTGTCCCGACAAGCATTGTTCCCATCTGTTCCATGGTTACAGAAACCATTAGGGGAAGTCTTGCGCCTTTTTTGTCAAATACTTCTTCGATCGCATTTAATGCTGCTTTAATCTGCAATACATCCTGGCAGGTTTCCACTAGCAGTAAATCTACACCACCATCATAGAGTGCTTCGGCTTGTTCTACATAAGCATCTTTTAAACTGTCAAAATCAATATGTCCCAGGGTTGGTAATTTGGTACCAGGTCCCATTGAACCAGCCACAAAGCGAGGTTTTTCTGGTGTAGAATATTCTTCTGCTAGTTCTTTCGCTAACTGAGCAGCAGCTTTGTTGAGATAATAAGCTTTGTCTGCAATATCGTATTCAGCCAAAACTAACTTAGTACCGCCAAAGGTATCAGTTTCAATTACATCTGCACCAGCTTCTAGAAAGCCACGGTGTACTTGGGCTACTGCTTCAGGTTTGGTGTGGATGAGGTATTCATTACATCCCTCATATTCTGCACCACCAAAGTCTTCGGCGGTAAGGTTTTGGACTTGAAGATTTGTACCCATCGCACCATCAAATACTAACACAGGGCGATCGGGACTACGGAGACGGTCTAGGAAGATGCTGTTCATTGCTAGCGACTGCTGATCAACAGATTAATTTACATTAAGTATTATTATATGGTTGTCTGGGATGAAAAAGGTAGTGATGTATCGTGTTTGCTAATGTATGGGAATTCAGCAGAGCTATCAAAAATTGTTTCACATCAAAGCTAGTTAGCTAATTTATCTACATTTATCTGTGAAGCCATCCTTTTCTATATTCATCACTAATAAATTGATAAATTCAAGAGATACTACTCTTGGAAAAGGATAAATATTACTTAGGTTTTTTCTGACAGTAAGCTATGGGAATTAATGAAATCAACTAAAACTCCAAAACATTCTAATATGTAGGATGAATGAGGTCGCGATTGAATAAATTATTGGTCAAGACTCATTTTGTTGCTAACTAAAACTCTCACATAGGGTGAATATTGAATGTTTGTTAGAAAAAAAATCGACTACTATCCCATAACTATAATAGTGCTAATATTCGCCATCGATTTACTAGTTTTTTTTCTCAGTCCCTCTTGGATACTAACTTTATTTTGGGGCTTTACAAGCATATATATTAAAGGCTTTACTTGTTCTCTCAATCATCATCATCAACACTACAAATTTTTCTCGGAAAAATGGGCAAACCGAATAATTGAGTTTGTAATGGGTTTGCAAACTGGTGTTGTGGGCGAACTTTGGGTACTGCATCATACCCTAGGACATCACAAGAATTATCTCGATCAAACTAAAGATGAATCTGGTTGGCAAAAAGAAAATGGCGAAACAATGAATGTGCTGGAGTACACTTTTCATGTCGGCAATACAACTTATGCTAGATGAGTTATAGTTGGAGAGAGATAGCCCCGAGAAAGAATGCGTTTGATTCAAAATATAGTAGTTACTTTTGCTACGATCGCTTTTTTTACTTGGTACAACTGGTACAACGCTCTAGTTGTGTTTATTCTGCCTATGCTGATTTTGCTTTACGCTACAGTATTTGACACTTATAAACATCATTCAGGGTTAGACACTCAAGATCCTTATAAGGCTACCTACAACATTATTGACCCCACCTATAATTGGTTTACCTGTAATTTGGGTTATCATACTGCTCATCATCTTCAATGTGGCAAACACTGGGCAGAATTACCAGCATTACACGAACAGATTAAAGATAAAATTCCTCAAGATTTATACCGAGAGGCTGGTTTTCCTTTTCCTCAAGTTACTAAATTGATCGGATTGTCGAAAAATTTGATATCGATAATACAAAGCAGTATTAAAAGTAGAGGCATCAATAGAACTTAAAAAGCTTTCCTAATAAAAGAAAAGCTTCTAAACAGCTAGATATTTTAACCTATTTTGTCTTTAAGGCGATCGCTTACTCGTAAAGCATTAGCTATGATAGTTAAGGTTGGATTTACTGCGCCCATACTAGGAAAGAAACTACCGTCTACTACATAGAGATTTTCTACATCATGGGTGCGACAATTGAGATCTAAAACATTAGTTTTTGGATCTGAACCAAATTTACAAGTCCCTACTTGGTGCCACACTGCCGAAAGGGGTACTTGAGTAACCATAAACATGAAAAAGCCAATTTGACGCAGATATCCTTGCCACATACTGACAAAATCTTGGTGAGTTTTTACATTGTTGGGAGTAAAATCTACTTTGATTTGTCCCTCTTCGGTTATGGTTACTCGGTTGTTAGGATCGGGAAGATCTTCACTAGTTAGCCACCAATCTACTGCATGTTCTGCCATATACTCTAGGGTGGGTTTGGGTATAGAGCCAGGAGAAAATATGTCTAGTCTATTCCATTTGGACTTACCCGTCATTTGAATTTGTCCGAGGGGATATTCGCTTTCGGAATTGGCAAAGTAAAAGTCATTGAAGCCTAAAGTTTTTTGAAAAGCAGTATGATTGGGCTTATCTGCGATCGCCACAATTGCTGAATGATTGTGTAACATTAAGTTGCGCCCCACCATACTTGAAGAGTTAGCCAAACCATTAGGATGCTGTTCGCTTTTGGATTTTAGTAGCAGTGCGGCAGAGTTAATTGAGCCTGCGGAAAGAATAAAGGTATCAGCGGTATATTCTTCTATCTCGCCGTTAATCTCTACTTTTACTGAGGTAATCTTCTTACCACTCTCATCGGTAATCAACTTGTTTACCTTAGCGTTAATTTTTAGCTCAACGTTGTCGTATTCCAAAGCAGGATCGACACAAGCTTTTTGTGCGTCCATCTTGGCATCAATTTTACAAGGATAAGGATCGCAGGTAGCACAGCGGATACAAGGGCTATTTTCTGGATCTTCAACATTGCGATCGACCGCTAAGGTAAGATGATGGGGATGTAGCCCCAGCTCTTCAAGATTGTCTGATACTTCTTGCAATCTGGGTTCATGGGGCATGGCTGGAAAAGGATATTCCGCAGACATAGATGGTTCGGTAATGTCTTCACCTTTGTTACCGTGGATTTTGAAAATACTTTCTGCACGAGTATAGTAGGGTTCAAGATTTTGGTAGTTCAATTCCCATGCAGGAGAAACCCCTCCTTGATGTTTAACCTCTCCAAAGTCAGCTTCGCGCATTCTTTGTAAAGCTGCACCATAGACTTTTGTATTACCACCCACGTTGTAAAAAGCTTGGGGTTTAAAGCTTTCGTTATCTCGATCTAACCACTTTTCTTGTACCTGGTACTTTCTTCCTTGAAAAATAGCGTCAGGATTCCAATTATCGTCTTCTTTGGGCAAATATCCTCCTCTTTCTAAAATTAAAATTTTTTTTCCTGTAGGCGCAAGGGAATAAGCTACTGTTCCTCCCCCTGCACCTGCACCGATAATAATTACGTCGTAGTGATTCATTATTAATGACTGGTTACTAGTTACTGTTTATTGATTAGACTAATCTAAATGAATGGATACATTCTGTATCTTTTACTGTATTAAGCACTTTGATTGGTGCCTTTACTTAGCAAAAAATATATTCTCCAAAAAGAAGATGCGTGCTTCAATCATTATTTTCAGAAATCTAATGATTTATAGTATCTGACAATAGTATTAAATAATTATTAATGTTATTGAATATATTTACTTCTTTGATTTTGATCAATTGTATTTAACCGCTTAAAGAGTGTTTTATATATCTAATGCAGTATTGACCTTTTTAGAAATTCAAATATCATCTATCCAATGTAAAAAATCTATATAGCCCTTAAAGCAGAAGCGAACGGAAAAAATATTTATGTAGAATCTACTTTGTAAGATAAGGAGATTATAAATACATGCCTATAGCTTTGAAAGATGACGTAATGTACATCTTGCTCAAGAAAATCCATCAAGAAGATAGCAATGGTAAGCATTCAGTAGACTTTAATTCTACAGACTTTACAGGGCGTAACCTTACCATCTCTGACTTTATTGGTCATTTGGATTACCTTAACCAGAAGCAATATATCGATGCAGACTTCTCTGGTAATGCTTATGCCAATCAAGAAGACGTACCTGATTTAATTGATGAAGAAGAAATAGATTTTCGCGTTGCCAATTCGTTTGGCGCACCAGATGGCCCATTGCCTCACCTAATCAAGTTTAAGCGGGCGCAATTAACTGATAAAGGGAAAAAAATGCTAGAACGTATGGAAGAAAATCCTCCTAAAGCATTAAAAACAGGCGCATCTTCTCCTATTATTGATAAATATACACCTTTTTTAGAAAAAGTAGCTCTTAAGGCTGAGTTACCAGATATTTTTGATGCTAGAGATTTGACTAATGTGGTATACCGTACCATGCGCGATTTAATGCCGAATGAAACATCTAAAACAGTAGAGTCGGAATTGCACGACGAGATTGAAGATGATGCCAAGAATAAAAGGCTACAGGACGAAATATCTGACCTATGGCAAGATGATAATCCTATCGTTGCTTGGTTAAGTAAAGTTCGTCCAGCTTTAAATTTTGATGCAGATACTTTTATTTTCCGCATTGAGAAAGAAGGCGGCTTACCTCGTGGTACAACAGGAGAAAAGGTAATCAATGCAGTATTTTCTGCTACAAAAGAAGAGTTATCTGGAGATACCAAGCAGCAAGTATCTAAATTCTTACCTGGAAAGATTAAGGACATGTGGGAGGCAGCTTAAGTAAACTGTATGTTGTCAATTGTGGGCTAACTGTCTGATTGATTTTTTGATTTAAATAACGTGAGTTCGGGTTAAGCAGAAGCAGTCAACGATCAAAGAGAATTGTTAAATGTGGCTTTGACTACGGGGAATGTTAATGATCACAAACCAGTCAAGGAATTACTTCAAGGACAATATGGTCAGTTTTTTGGTGACAAGGGATATATTTCAGCAACTTTGGCGCAAGATTTGAGAGAGTCCAATGTCATACTTGTCACTAAATCTAAGAAAAGAATGAAGAACAAATTAATGACAGTGCGTGGACTCGCAATTATTGCGTAAAAGAGCTGTAGTTGAATAAAGCTCTGGAGAGCTTCGACGTGCTTCGCACGTCGAAGTGCCGTAGGCACTCATTGGACAGCTCAAAAACATTAGTCAGATATAGCATTCTCGTAATCAATCGATCGCCGACCAACTTCGAGGTCAACTTACAGGCTGGTTTAATTGCCTAATCTCATGGTGATAAAAAGCCACCCATAGCAATAGATGAATTGATTTTGGATGCTTCTGCTTAATTTGAACTCGCGTTATTTACTTCGTAGACATTCGGGACAACCCTCTGGATTCAACCAATAAATCAATCCCAAACAATCCATCTATATCTTACTTATTTATATATTACTTACGACTAATTTTTATTAATTTTGTCTATCACGGATACCGCTTCGCATATAGTTTCGTGAAGAAAGATTACCTTTAGCAATAGAGTACTTAATCGAAAAGTGGACAATAGCTCATCCCTACTGCAAATTTTAGTGGAGATTTACGCCAAAATCCCAGCAGAATTTGTCTTAGCGAAATTGAATTGCACTTACTGCATTAGATGAGCTTTTTCGAATAGAGATCGCAAAATGTATTAAAAAAAAGCTGGTTTTTATTGATTTAGTGCAAAACAAAGAGGATAATCGGCTAAAGTTTATAATTCAACTTTTTCAGCATTCTAGATCTTCTTCTAAATAATCATCGCGAACTAAAGTATTTTCAGCAATCTTTTCGAGTATTGGCATCAGGAACTTGAGAAGCCAAATTTAGTAACCTGTTAATAACTTATCGTTTGAGATCGTTGAACCAGTTTAGCTAAATATCAAATATTAATCAAAAATATGAGCGAGCAGTCATCAACGTCCTTAAAAATATTAATTATTGACGATCATGAAGCTGTGATTGGAGGCACAATGGACGCGATCGCTGGTGCCTATAATGATGCAGAGCTTCAGCTAGCTAAAAATGCTCAAGAAGCTCAAGAAAAGCTCCATAGCTTTAATTACAGTTTGGTTATTACCGATCTCTCGATCCCAGAAGTGCCAAGAGAAAGACCTAAGCCAGAAATAGGCATCAATTTGTTAAGAACGATGATGAATAACTATCCTTGCCTTAATATTGTCGTTCAAAGTGCAGATGCTAGGGCATTAATTCGTTTACGCCCTAATATTTATGAACACGAAGGTGGATTTACCGTAGTTGATAAAGGAGAATCTCTACAAAAGATGTTGACTAAAGTAGATTGGTGTTTGAATGGGGTTAATTGCACCCCGAATGAGATGCGAACGGGTTTAGAACTAAAGGAAGAATGGTTAACTCTGTTAGAGTTAGCTTTTAATGAAAGTTTAAAAGATAAAGAAATAGCTAAAAGAATGAGCATTGCAGAAAGAACAGTAAGGCATTATTGGACTAAAATTCAAGATGTCTTGGAAGTTTATCCTGAAGATAATAAGAATATGCGAATTCAAACTGAAAGTAGAGCTAGGGAAGTAGGTTTGATTGATTAATTATAAAAATATCAAGCTTTAAGATGTGTATTTGGTCAAAAATTAAACACGAACTTGGCATTTGGCGGGTTGGTGCCATGCCAGGTATGGCTGTAATTGGTCTAGTAGTGTTAGTCCGTCTCTTGGGCGGTTTAGAGTTTCTAGAACTAGTCGCTTTAGATAATTTTTTACGCTGGCGATCGCCAGAGCATCGTGATGACCGAATTTTAATTGTAGGTATAAACGAACGGGATATTAGTAATCTCGACAGCTATCCAATTACCGACCGCAAATTGGCTAATTTAATAGCTACTTTGGATAGACATAATCCCACCGCCATTGGAATTGATATTATCCGCGATAAACCCCAACTTCCAGGTAATACAGAATTAAATCAAATTTTTAGTCAGCAAAATAATGTTTTTGGTATTGAAAAAGTTTTATCTAGCAGCAATGATTCTCGTGTTTTCAAAATCGCTCCATCTCCAGCATTACCCTCATCCAGAGTAGGGTTTGTCGATGCTACCTTAGATAAAGATGGCAACCTAAGACGTAGTTTACTTAGCGTAGTTCAAAACAACGAACTAAAATTCTCTTTAATCGTTAAATTAGCAGAGAAATATTTAAAAAATCGAGGAGTTACTTTAGAAAATGCTCTCAACAATCCCGAAACAATGCAATTCGGTCGTACCAGGCTAACACAAGTTACTCCTAATACTGGTGGTTATAAAAATATTGATGCGGGAGGAAATCAAATTCTCTTAAATTTTCGTCGAGGAGAAAATCCTTTTAGAATAGTTTCTTTAGCAGATATCGAAGCAAACAAAGTAAATCCAGACTGGATACGCGATCGCATTGTGTTGATCGGTATTACCGCCCTAAGCGTAAGAGATGATGTCAATGTTGGGGGAGTCCGTTCGGATAATCCAGGCTTAATCTATGGAGTAGAAGTTCAAGCTCATGCCATTAGTCAAATTATCAGCGCAGTATTAGACGATCGCCCTTTATTGACTGTCTGGAATGATGGTTGGGAATATCTGTGGATCTTAGTTTGGGGCTTTCTTGGTCTTGCTTTAGCTAGACTGTTAAGTCAATCTCCTTGGAAATTATTATTGGCGATCGCTACTGGTAGCTTAATAGTAGTAGGAGTTTGTTATTTATTATTACTAGAGTTTGCCCTATGGTTGCCTGTCGTTCCTTCTTTACTAGTATTACTTATTAATGGTTTTGGTTTAACGGCATCCTTATTCTATCGCGATCGCCAAGATTTAAAATTTAAGCTTGAGGATAGGCAATTTATGATCGGGTACATGTCTTCAACCATTCATAACCGACCAATACAAACTCTAAAAAAGATCTTGCGAAATGTTCGCGATTTAGACCTCGATCACGAACATTTAATTGCCGAGCTAAAACTGTTAGACGACGAGCTACATAATGTAGGGGAATTAATCGAGAAAGAAACTATTAGTGATGGAGATTATATTTATGTTGGCAATTCTAGAATCGATCTGCAATGCCCTCTAAAAGAGATACTCTATCAGGTTTATAGCAGCGTTATTATTTTAGATTATCCTTGCTATTCCACTATCAAATTTAAAATAGTTAAATTTGAAAACATGAGCAGTGAAGGTCTAAATATAGAGAAAAAACGCAGCTTGTGTAGATTTTTAGAAGAAGCTTTAATCAATGTCGGCAAATACGCCAAAGACGCTACTCGATTAAAGGTAACTTGCGATCGCCAAGACACCACCAATATTATTCGCATTGAAGACAATGGCATTGGAATCGATCTTAATTCTCAAATTGCTAAAAACTATTGCGGTGGAACGAAACAAGCTAAAGATTTAGCCAAACAACTAAACGGTAGATTTCGTCGCTATCCTGGTAAGAAAAAAGGAACAGTCTGCGAATTGATTTGGTCGGTTAATCAAAATTGGTTCTGGAATTTTTAAGTTTATCAAATAAAGCTATATTGAAGAATGAGTCTGGTAAGACGATCGCTTTTAAATCTAATTAGTTGGCACTTTTTGGCAAAGTTTTAAATAATTTAGCGACTAAGATAATCTCGGATACCTACAACTGTAAAATAAGAGCAATTATCTACATACCCCAATACGATGAAGTTCTCTGCTACTTCTTGGTTTAAACTTCTATTTGCCTTTAGCCTAACTGTATCTTTGTTATTAGGAAGAGTATCCATCACTCAAGCTGAACTTCCCAATCCCGATCGCTTAGTAGAACGAGGAGTTAGAGAATATCAAAATCGAGCCTATCAAGCTGCGATCGCCTCTTGGCAGCAAGCATTAGCTAGTTATGAAACTGAAAATAATCCCAATAAAATAGTTGTTTTAGAGAATTTAGCTAGAGTCTATCAACAGATCGGACAGACAGAAACAGCAATCGCCTTCTGGTCGCAAACAATCGAAAATTATCAGCAACGAGGAAACATACAACAGGTAGCTAGAAGTCTTACCGAACAAGCCCAAGCCTATAGTAGATTGGGACAACACCGTCAGGCGATCGCAATTTTATGTAGTGAATTTAACTCCTATCGAGTGGAAGAACAACAAGAATGCCAAGCAGGAAGCGCGATCGCTTTAGCAGAATCTACCGAAGATAGACAAGGAAAAACAGCAGCTTGGGGAAGTCTGGCAGAAGCCTATCGTCTGCGGGGCAATTATCAAGTAGCAGTTCAATATGGAGAACAAAGTTTATCCCTAGCACAGTTAGAAAATAGTCCTGGCTTAACTATGGCTGCCTTACAGAGTTTGGGTAATAGTTATAGTAGCTTGGCACAGATTAGTTATCGTCGGGCGGAATCAGCTCAAAGGAGAGGCGAAATCTACGGTAAAAATAGTTTATTTGCCAAGGAAACAAAAAACGCCCAAACAAGCGATCGCCAAGCCTTGGCATATTTCCAGCAACATCTAGCTTTAGCAAGAACAGAAGAGAATTCTACAGCTATAGTCAACAATCTAGTGAGTACCCTCCCAATTTACTACCGCCTACAACAAAGCGATCGCGCTACTGTTGCCAAACAAGAGGCAATTAGTCTGATTCCATCTCTTCCTCCACAACAATCTAATATATATGCCACTATCGATCTGGCAAAATTATTACAGCCCGAAAGATTGACTTACAATACCTGTTTGGATGCCGATAATTTAAAGCAGTCTAGAGAGTTATTACAGTCGGCGGTGACAAAGGCTGAAAAATTACAAAATAATCGTGCCAAATCTTTTGCTTTGGGAGAATTGGGACACAGCTATGAATGCGAGGGAGATTATTCTAGGGCATTAAATTACACCCAACAGGCACGGTTGGCAGCGGAGAGAGATAAAGACAGTCTGTATCTTTGGGAATGGCAGACAGGGAGAATTTTTAACCGTCAAGGAGATCGAGTAAAGAGTATTGCTGCCTATGAAGCTGCGATCGCTACTTTAGAGGGTATTAGGAACGACTTGTTAACCGCTAACCGCGATATTCAATTTGATTTCCGCGATACTGTCGAACCAATCTATCGCGAATTAATCGAGCAAAGACTGGGACAAGAAACAAATAATCTAGTAATCAACGCCAATAACAGCGATCGTGAAGATAATGTTGCTTCTATTCTCAATACCGTTGATTCTTTACGTCTGGCAGAACTACAAAACTATTTTGGTAATGAATGCGCGATCGCCGATTTTATTTCCACAGACAAAATAGACCCCCTACAACCCAACGAAGAAACGGCTTATTTTAGTTCGATTTTATTGCCAGATCGTATTGCTATAATTGCTAACTTTCCCAACGGTAAAACTAAAATAGTTTGGCATACAGATCGAGACAAACAGGCAGTCGTCGATGAAATTAACAATTTTAGACGCAGCTTGGAAGCATTTTACGATGACTTCGATTCGATTGAGGCAGAAAGTATTTATAGTTGGCTGATTGAACCCATTGAGTCGGATTTAGAACAGGCAAAAGTTAGT
>ERZ1740059.416-NODE-416-length-22957-cov-9.259235_pt1 | contig 22957 bp, 22 predicted proteins | sample MGYA00581744_ERZ1740059 | MGnify/ENA primary metagenome ERZ1740059 (study PRJEB43018, sample SAMN04849738) | marine metagenome | isolation source: floating plastic debris | place: Pacific Ocean | collected 2008-08-28 | study: EMG produced TPA metagenomics assembly... | reverse complement strand
TCTTACTTCTTACTTCTTACTTCTTACTTCTTACTTGGTTGATAATTGATCATTGATCATTGATAATTGATAATTAAATCGATTTGTATAATGTTCACATATAGTTACCAAGATAATCGAATAAAAGTTATTCTGACAGATATCGAAGGAACTACAACTGATATTAGCTTTGTACATGAAGTTCTTTTTCCTTATTCTGCAAAACATTTATCAAGTTGGGTAGGGAACAATTTAGAATTACCGATTACTCAAGATATACTGCAACAGGTTAGAGAAATCACTGATAAATCAAATCTTGATGTGGAAAGTTGTTTGAGTCAATTAATGAGTTGGCAAGCTGAAGATAAGAAAATTACTCCACTAAAAACTCTGCAAGGTTTAATTTGGCGAGAAGGATATGATAGAGGTGAATTAAAATCACATGTTTATCCGGATGCTGTTGAGTATCTGCAAAAATGGTATGATGCTGGCTTAATACTGGCTGTTTATTCTTCAGGTTCTATTGGTGCTCAAAAATTATTGTTTCAAAATACTTCTGTTGGGGATTTAACTTCGTTATTCTCGGCATACTTTGATACGACTACCGGGAGTAAAGTGGAAAGTCAATCTTACCTTGCGATCGCGGATAAATTATCTGTGCTTTCAGGGGAAATTTTGTTCCTTTCCGATTCTTCCAAGGAGTTAGTTGCTGCTAGGGCTGCTAATTTAAATGTTTGTGGATTAAATAGAGGAAACACAGCTATAGATAGTGAATTTAATTATGTAAATAATTTTTCGGAAATTGGTGTGACAAAAATCTAAGAAAAGTGTTTATCGATCAAGACTTTTGGGTTTAAAACCCCACCGTCTAAACGGTGCTAGTAATTGGTTGGGGTAAAAAACCCATTCAATTACAAAAAAGGCAGTCGGCAATCGGCAATCGGCAGTGGGTAATAAGTATCAATTGAAACTTTAGTTCCTATCTTAAGTCTCAGTAAAAATCAATAATTATACAGAGACTGCTCGCAGCGAGGTATAAAACGTCAATTTTCCAATCTCACTCTTTTAAGTGTGAGTCCCTACTGCCTACTGCCCACTGCCTACTGCCTTCTGAACTCTCCCTCACTCCCGGAGCTCCCGGAGCTCCCTCACTCTTTATTGATAACTGACTCGCCGTTGCGCTAAAATTCAACCAGCGTAAGCATTCCCTGTTTTATCTACCCCATGCCCGAAACTCTACAGACTCAATTTTACCAATTAGAACAATTTGCGAATACGCTTGTTTCTAACCAACTAAATCACCTCAGTTTGCTCAGCATCGGCATTATTTTTCTGGCTGGGTTGCTTACCAGCCTTACCCCTTGTATGCTATCGATGCTACCCATCACTATTGGTTATATCGGCGGTTATGAAGCGAAAAGCCGCATCCAAGCAGCCGCACAATCTACTTGGTTTGCTTTGGGATTAGCAACTACTCTTGCAGGACTCGGTATTATAGCAGCAGTTGTCGGAAAAGTCTACGGTCAAATTGGTATAGGTTTACCCATTATTGTCAGCATCATTGCAATTCTTATGGGATTAAACCTCCTGGAAGCTTTACCTCTACAACTTCCTTCTTGGGGTGGTACCGAATGGATTTCCCAAGAATTACCCCAAGGTGTGAGAGCATATTGTATTGGTTTGAGTTTTGGTTTGGTGGCTTCTCCTTGCAGTACTCCCGTTTTAGCAAGTTTACTCGGATGGGTTGCCAATACCAAGGATTTAGTCTTAGGTGCGGCTTTGCTGCTTTCCTACACTGCAGGTTATGTTACACCGTTGATTTTAGCGGGTACTTTTACTGCTTCAATCAAAAAGATAATCGAATTTCGTCGTTTTTCTGGTTGGATTAATCCTGTCAGCGGCGCTTTATTAGTCGGATTTGGCGTATTTTCCTTAATTTCTCGGATTCCCTTGTAGAGACGTAGCACTGCTACGTCTTCAACAATGTGAAATCACAACTTAATGTTTTGATTTACCAAGATCTAAATTATTTTATAGATACCCTCTTAGATACACAGTTAATCCAAAATCCAAAATCCAAAATCCAAAATTAAATGACTTTAGAAGAATCACAAAAATCACCCTTAACTGTATTTACAAGCTTTATCCGCAAAGAGTTTCTACCCATACTCACAGATTTACGATTAGCGATAATTCTGCTGTTGGCGATCGCAATATTTAGCATCACTGGTACAGTTATCGAACAAGGGCAATCTATCGCTTTCTATCAAGAAAATTATCCGGAAAATCCGGCTTTATTTGGCTTTCTGACCTGGAAAGTGCTGATAATTCTGGGTTTAGACCATGTTTATCGTACTTGGTGGTTTCTAGCTTTACTTATCTTGTTCGGAACTAGTTTAACTGCCTGTACTTTCACTCGCCAACTGCCAGCACTGAAAGCTGCACGTCGTTGGAAATTCTACAAAAAACCCCAGGGTTTTCAAAAGTTAGCCTTAAGTGCGGAATTCGATGTGGAAGCAGATAATTTTACATCTATAGAAAATCTTAGCGAAATTCTGCAAAAACGTCGCTACAAAGTTTTTCAAGAAGATGCAGATAAACTCTATGCTCGAAAAGGAATCATCGGTAGAATTGGTCCGATTATAGTTCACATCGGTATTGTAGTTATTTTGCTCGGTTCAATATTGGGCGCAATGACAGGATTTATCGCTCAAGAATTGGTTCCCAGTGGGGAAACTTTCCAAGTTAAAAATATCATAGATGCTGGACCTTGGGCAGCAGGGCAAGTACCCAAGGATTGGGCAGTGAAAGTAAATCGCTTCTGGATTGACTACACACCAACCGGTGGTATCGACCAATTTTACTCCGATATGTCAGTATTAGATAACGAAGGAAAAGAAGTAGACGGCGATAAAATCTATGTTAACCATCCCCTACGATACAAAGGCGTTACCTTTTATCAAACTGATTGGGGAATTTCATCTGTAAAGGTTCGAGTTAACAAAAGTCCGATTTTTCAACTACCCATGGGGCAACTCGATACCGGAGGAAAGGGAAGACTTTGGGGAACTTGGATTCCCACCAAACCAGATTTAAGTGAAGGAGTTTCCTTATTAGCTAGAGACTTACAAGGAACCGTATTAATTTACGATGCCCAAGGTAAACTAGTAAATACCGTCCGCGAAGGAATGTCAGCAGAAGTAAACGGTGTTACCCTAAAAGTATTAGAAGTAGTTGGTTCTACGGGCTTACAAATTAAAGCCGATCCAGGTATACCAGTAGTTTACGCTGGATTTGCTATTTTAATGGCGGGAGTAGTAATGAGTTACTTTTCTCACTCACAAGTATGGGTATTGCAGAAAGAAGGTAATTTATACGTCGGTGGTAAAACCAATCGCGCACAAGTGGCTTTTGAAGGAGAAATGATTGAGATTTTTGAGCAAATAAATACCCAATCTAATAAATATACAAAATCTTTGGTTTCAAGTTTGTAGATTTGGGGAGATGGGGAGATGGGAAAGAAAATTTTTTAATCATGAGAAGAAGAAAGTGATTTTCTACCCCCCTCTTCCCCCTCTTCCCCCTCTTCCCCCTCTCCCCCCTCTCTACCTTTACCCAATAATATTAGGTTAAGAGCCTACCAGTGCTTTAATTCGGGTTTGACGAAGTAATATTCGCAAAAGGAATTTGAGAATTTGACCTAAGCCACCAGCTAAAGGACCATAAGTAATAGTAGTTCCAGAAACAGAAGCTTTAGCTCTCAAACCATCGATATAAATCCATTCCATTGCCGAGGCAGGAGAGAGAAGCTGACAGTAATGAAATCCGCTTGCTGAACGAATAGGGTAATTAATGGGAGTTTTCATCACCCTCGCTCTAACTTGACAAAACTGTTCGTTATCTATCCTAATATATTTGTACTTGGGATAAACCCATACCCAAAGTGGCCCAGCTGAAACAATGGGTATACTGTCTTCTCCCATAAGCATCTGTACGCCGTTTTGATCGAAGTAGCTCCTAGCTTCTTCCCCTGCATGTTCCAGCGCCCATTTGTAAACCTGCTGATTGATTTCATTGCCCCTTGAAGAGCCATCTGTTTGTTTAAAATTAGGATTTTTAACCCCTGCATGTTTCCAGATTTTTTGGCGCGAATTGAGCTTAGCTCGCAAGGAGAAAGCTGCTATAGGGAAAAAGCCAGTATCAAAAGAATCAAGAAAATGGTACAAAGCCTGGGTAACGCTAGTGATTTTTAGCTTTCCATCAATTTTAGTAATTTTGGGAATATGAACCCAAGGAGGTCTAAATGTGACAGTATAGGAACGATGAAAGCTATCAAGAAAATTGAAGCTTGGGGCATCGGGATTCAATTTGAGCAAGCTGTCTCTACCTGCCATGATTGGATTGGCATCCTTTTCAATCCAAGGTGAATAGGCGGTACATTCTCGAGGTTGACAGCCTAGTGGCTCGGAGGAGCAATTAGTTGTCTTTGGATTTGGACGTGGATTATCACTCTGATTGCAATAACAAGCCGGTTTGAACCCGTTATACCCTTCCTTCACAAACGCATCGATAATTGGCTGGAGCATTTGCTGTGTTTTGATACGTTTTTCCTTGAGAAAAATAATACTGTCATAATTGGTATCTGGCAATCGGGAACTAATAAAGTTATAAACTAACTCGCCAATTTGCTCGTGAATTTTCTCCTGTGAAAACTTAGGTTTGAGATCGAAATCGGCTACATAACCAATTGCTTTGCCAGAAGCAAATTGCATATGGGTTGCTCCGTCAATGGCAATCACAGGAAAATTATCGATGTCAGTTGATTTCGATGGATTAATTTGTTGATGCCAAAACCCTCTGGCAATGCGGGTAATTCGAGCCAGCCCATCTAAAGTGCCGCCAATAGTTAAAGTCGGAACAGTATATTCAATCTTCGTTTTCCCTTTGTCATCCAATTTGGAGACATATCCCTTACCTAAAAAAGAACCCATCAAGATTTGTCCTTTTGCACGCTTAGGGAAGCTCTTGAGATATTTTTGGATGGCGATTCCACCTACAGAATGAGCTGCAAAGAAAATATTGTCAGTTTCTGGCATCCCTTCCTTGTGCATTTGACTAATGACTTTATCGATCGCCAATCCTGTTTCACGGGGAATTGGAGAATCGCCAATGAACTGAGGAATGCCAACCCAAATATTTAAATCCGGCGCAGCATCTTGAATAGCCTTTGCAACTGGACAATATAACTTGATAGGAATTTCTTCCCCTTGAATAAAGATGATGGCGACATCAGTTCCTCGATTATGAATTGGCTTGACGACAATCGGCGCTCCAGCCCAATTGTAGGTATAACTGAGTTGGAGCAAAACAGCAATCAATAATAAACAGCCTGTTAATCCAGCACTAATCCAGAGTAGGTGAGCAATAGTTGAATCTCCACCCCATTTATTTTCAGTAATCGCTGCGACAACAAGGCTAACTGAAACTAATGACAAAAAGATAGTTAAATTTGAGCCTAACCAGAATAATTTTTTCCAAGACATAATTAATTTATTTGATGCTGTGCGATCGCGCTTGTTAAGTAGGTAAGCATAAATAAACATAACTACGTAATTGCAAGTGAAACGAAGTAATTACGTAGTTATCAATTTTTCCATTTAACTACTTAGCTGCGCTGTTTCTTTATTAGAAGCATTTATAAGTTGTTGAATGAAAAGAATACTCAACACAAACAAAATGGGGCCAGATATTCCTCCGGGGAAGTAACTACCCTTAATAAACCACATGCTAAGATGAAATATTCCATTCAAAAACTCGACAATTGCCCAAGTCCACATCAAATAAAAGCTCCATCCACTTCCTTTTTCAACACTAGGCACCGAGCCTAATATTAAAGCAATCATCAGATAATTGAGAATCGCGAACCAATCTGCACTGATTCCAAAGACGGGGATCCAGTGAATAATATTATGCAATGCCTCACTCATAACGGCGAAGTAATCGTAAAGGTTAGTGTAGGTTTCTTCCATACTGTGAACAACTTGGGCAAGCCCCAAAAACCAGTAGAAATTGACAATTTTTTCCGATTGCTTGTTTAGCATTATCAGCCTCTGTATTTACTTAATAATGAATAGACATCTCTAGAAAGGGAGCCCAAGTTGTACAAAACTTTTAGATTAATTCTCAGAGATGTCTAATGGATTATTGCTCTATAAACTACCTATAGGTATACAAGAGCAATGATTTGAGTGATGCCAGCAGCACCCAAAAATACTACCGCTAACCAATGCCAAAATTGATTGAATGTACTTTCAGCAACTAATCCTTCCACTGCTCCCCCTAAAATTAAGAACACCGTGGTGATTAATGCTGGCACTAATCCATATAAATGGATCATGGCAATAATATATATAAAAGTTGCAATGCCAAATGTGACTAGAATTCCAATAGGAATAGGAAATACTGGACGTTTACCTTGTCCTAAATTAACCTTGAAAGTTGATAAAGGTGTTCTAGGACAAATATACAACCAAACAAATGTTGCACCTAAAATAATCAGAGTCCAAGGATTAGAAATAGTCAGAGAGCCAAGTTTCCATTCTTGTACTCCGTAAACCCCGATGATGAACATTATCGCTGCAACGGCTTGATAGGCAAACAATAATTTATAAGCAGCTTCCCGCAGTCTTTCATTATTATATTTACTCCTATCCAAAGGTGGCTGTCCTTCCTCTGAAGGTGGATCTTGAAAGGGTGCAACCTGCCAACCCTCATATTCATGCATCACGATTGGAGCAAATCCAGCCAAAATTTGGAAGATTGGAGCCATCATCAACCAAAATAGGGATTGATATGATGCTTGTGGAGGAAAGTTATAAAGAGCATAGGCAACGCCCAGTTGAGTTAAAAACAAGGCATAGTGAAATAACTCAACAATGCTTAATGCTAAAGGCTGAGCAAACTTAAGAATTGATTGCTTTACTGATGGATATTGCCATACCCAACCTGGTTGCGGATAAATATCCGGTATATCTCTCATATCGCCTACTGTATCGCGAGCAGGCATTTGCAAAACTTCTCTGGAAGTAGGTGTCATATAGTGAAGAATACGATGTTGAGATTACTAAGAAGCTAGCTACGTTATTCGCTAATAAGTAATCTTAACCGCTTTTTTTTTCAAATGAATATACGTAATAACCCGTAAGTTTTACCGCAATTTTAATTTCTCAGGCGGAAAATCCCTAAGGCATAACTTCCCAATTTACATAGCTTTATCGATAGATTTATGCTTGTTTTCAATACATTTCACTCGTTGCAAGCAATACTCTACCACCTAAAAATTTATAAAAATTTCCTTTGACCTTTTTCATGTACCTCTATACAAGCGTTAAAAATTACTCAATCAAAAGCATTTCGTTCTTACCGTTTTATCGAATTATTGAAGCCACTATAAATATGCAAAGACATTGCACTGTGCACGCCGTCTCTACATTAGTTATATATATTCTTTTAAAATCGAAAATAAGATTCTTTATTGGGAGATATTGGAAGGAGTTGACACTCCCCTGCCTAAAGGCGAGGGGATTCTTGGTTCAAAGACTCGCCTAAGAGCGGCAGGCTATTCCCAATGCCCGTACCCTATTTCTGATGCTTAACTTCAACCACAGTATGCACGTTACCGCGTGGTGTGAAATCAGCTTTTACGGTAATTTCCAAAGGATCGCAAGCTGCCACGAGATCGTCTAAAATTTGATTGGCTGATTCTTCATGGGAAATATATTTATCCCTATAACTATTAATGTAAAGCTTTATAGCCTTCAACTCTACAACCCTTTCGTCGGGCACATAAGTTACATAAATCGTCGCAAAATCGGGATAGCCAGAAAACGGACACTTACAAGTAAATTCCGGCAAAGTAATATTAATATCGTATCTTCTTCCCACACGCGGATTCGGAAAAGTAATTAACTTACCTTCTGTAATCTCCCGCTCGCCGTATTTAACTTCAGTATTGTTGTCAGTCATTTATATTTAATAATAATTAATAACTTAATTGGGCACGGGCATGAGGTATTGGATATTAATTCACATATCCAACCCTTTCCCTTGTCTACCTTCTCTTATAATTCTCAAATCTTCACTCTCAAGTGTTACCTGCAAACTGCAAACTGCAAACTGCTCACTGTTAACTGTTAACTGCTCACTCCCCTTCCCAATCGGGACAACTTTCGTATTCATATCCATGGGGATGAATGCCGCAAACTAATAAGTTACCGTTGTAAACTTGTCCGTGATAATTACGACAACCAATACAGGCAGAATTTTGTTCCGCAGTCGGAGAAACCGGATAAGGAAAATGACTTTCTAAATCATCTCCCAAAACATCCTCAAAATCCCAGTAAACTTCCAAAAATGGTTCCGCTAAATCCTGTAAATATTGATCTACCTCAGTAAGTAAGGTTGTTTGAACTTGTTCGCTAATTTCTTCAGTCAGTTCAACAAAACTATCTACTACTTCTGTCATCCCTATGAAGAAGCGTTCCACTTCATCAGATACTGATTTTACTATTTCCGAAAAATCTTTTTGCCACTCATCCATAAAAAATAGTCCTCACTCTCTCAATCATAGGACATTTATTTCAATGCTTTTACTGCTTTTCCCCGAAGGTGGCAATTAAAAACCAAACTATGCTAGCAAATGGGCGCAAATACCACGGATAAATGCTTTATGCTTTCATACTTTTACATACTAAAAGTACACCCTCCAGGGAATATTTTATGATACACATTATTTTGGAATATCCGCGAATGCTAAGGGGGCTGTTTCCGAATTTTAAATTAATAATTCTTAACTTAACTGCCTATTGATCGCGCTGCAACCGACGCAATTCGTCTTGCATTCGCTTCACTTGATCGCGTAATTTATCAACATCTTCAGGTTGAGAATTTTTTTCCATTGGTTCCTCATCATCCCCTAAAATTTCTATGCGGCGGGGTGATCTTCGAGAAGCGCTTTCATCGCTGCCATCACTCGCAGATGATTGAGCTTGATTCATCATATCTTCTACAAACTTACGGGCTTCATCTGTAGTCATTTCGCCCTTCGCAACCATTTCGTCTGCCAGCTTTTGAACTTGCGATCGCAATTCGGCTAAAGTTCCACCTGCTTTCTCGCTAGCGTAGGAAGCTAGACCAACACCAAGGTAAAAAGCTTTTTTAACAATATCTCCAAAACCAGGCATTATACGAGAATACTCTTAAAAATAGGACAGCCCGGAGTCTACGCCTACTACAAGCATCCCGTGTTGCTGCTACCTTCCGGTCCTGACAAGGTTTGGGCGTTGCAGTTGCATAGGTCCGAGCCTGAAACTAATATAGCATTAATTTGTTGAAATGTGTGACAAGTAATTTAAAATTTTGATTTATTCAACTATGAGCCGCCATTCGTATAACTTGTAGTCAACACAATTATTTTCAACCAAAGGGTCGCGGGAGACAATAGCTTGGGCTTCTTCCATGGAAGCGGCTTCAAATAACAACATTCCGCCGCCGTATTGTGCCCAATAACCGGTTTTGGCTTGATGTCCTTTGTGTTTCAATTCTTCCACATAGGCTTTGTGAGCGGGTACGTATTTATCAAAAGTTGGTTTATCAACTTTTCCTTCTTCAATTTTCACAAACCAGGGCATTGGTTTCGATTTCCTCTTATAGCTCTAATACTATTTCAGTATTTTCGATCTCAAGCACCAATTCAACAACAGGGGATAACTTTGTGCTGTTTGTTCTATTTTCCAATAAAGCTGTAGCAAAAGGTAATCTAAGTAGCGAGGCACGGAAAATTATAGTTGAAAAAGGCAATAGGCAAAAGGCAAAAGGTATAAGGGTTTGAGGTTAATTTACTTTTATATAGATAGTTATGTTTTTTTGCGCCTACTTACTGAACCAACCTTTTTGTGAATTATCACGCTTCGCAAGCTTTATTATTACCTTTGATTTCTGATGTTTTTCTCACACAACGGCACGGCAATAATGGGAACATGCACGCCGCTTTCTGCTTTCTACACCAGAAAAATGTGCGGTGAATAACCTGCTTGCCAAACTCCAATTATTCATTTGATTTTTAATGATATTTTTAGCATATTAGGTACTGATGAACCAAACATTCCCAAAAATGCAATATAAACATCAGTTTCAAAATGAATTAGCAAAGAAAATCCTCATAATTTATCTTGGCTGCTTACCTCTATTATCTTGTAATCATCAGCAACAAGTTAGCCAAGAAAATCAAACGGTACCACCTGTCCAACTTCAAACAACTCCCAATCAGACACCTCTATCATTACAAACATCATTACCACAAGATGAGAAAGATTTCCTTGACAATCAAATTTGGGGTGAAGCTGGGGATAAACAGAATTTAATCAAGGCAATCGATCATAGTTTAAGCTATCTGCAAACACCAAGAGCAAAAGTAGCGTATCAAAAATATATTGTTCCCCAAATCACACTCCAAAGAATTGAAAAAAGCTTGAATAGGTTTCGTGAATTAGTTGTTAATTCTCAAAATGCCCAAGAATTACAAGCCGCTGTAAACAAAGAATTTGTATTTTATAAATCTATTGGTTCCGATAATCAAGGTACTATTTTATTCACTGGTTACTACAAACCAATTTACCTCGCAAGTCGCAAACCGACTTCAGTTTACCGCTATCCCATCTACCGCTTACCCGACGATTTTCAAACTTGGAGTAAACCCCATCCTACCCGTTTAGAATTGGAAGGTGCAGACGCTTTACAAGCAGCAAAAGGTAAACTCAAAGATTTAGAATTATTTTGGTTGAAATCGCGAATGGATGCTTTTATTGCTCAAGTTCAAGGTTCTGCTGTATTGAAATTTCCTGATGGTACTACTACTACAATTAATTATGCAGGAAATACCGACCACGAATATGTCAGTTTAGGGAAAGAATTAATTAAAGACGGAAAGTTGGAACAAGAAGGAATTACTCTAGAAAAAGTGATTAATTACCTAGAGAATAATCCCCAAAGCCAAAATATTTACTTACCTAGAAACCCTCGTTTTATTTTCTTTAAAGATACCAAAAATGCTCCCGCAATCGGCAGTCTCAGCGTACCAGTTACTCCAGAAAGATCGATTGCTACAGATAAATCCTTAATGCCTCCTGGTGCATTAGCCATAATTCGCGCCCCTTTTCCATTTATCAATGAAGGCAAAATTGAGCAGCGTCTGGTGAGTCGTTATGTTCTCGATCAAGACACTGGAGGTGCCATCAAAACTCCCGGTAGAGTTGATTACTATATCGGTGTCGGCAAACAGGCAGGCGATCGCGCTGGTGCTATTGTTAATGAAGGCGAGCTATATTATTTATTATTGAAAGAGTAAAATTCATCGCATTAGTCTATTTAAAAATCAACCGCTATAGTAATCCTCTTGGAATGAATTCTAAGGCGGTTGTTGAGAATGGTTCAAGATGTGAAATTCATATTTTAATCCCGAATTCGCTCTTGTCGAAAACCAGAATCACCACCAGTTGTAAACCAATATTCCCAAGTTCCTCCGTGAGCATCTAACCAGTTATTAAGGTCAAAAAAGCCACTTCCTTCTGGCGTACCTTGAATTTTATAAACTTTAACAGCTCGTCCACGATTATCCCAAATTAAAGGCAAATCTGGTTTTATTTGTTCTGGTAACGCGCCATTAGTTTGTAAAAAATAGGCATCTTGTCCCCTATCAGAATCATTGCCAAAAACTTGAGCAATTCCGTTTTCATCAATGGCTGCAAAGGCTCCTTCTTCTAAACCAATACCGTAAACGGGATTGTTTTCAAGCAGCATAATTCGGGCCATTAATCCTAAAATTCTGCCATATCTTGTCTCGGGATGATTATCATTACATCTATCTAAATGAGTGTCAGTAATCACATTTTTCAGATAAGGAACTTGGAGAAAATTACTGCGATAAATATCCTGGGTATTGGGATGAAAAGGATCGTTTAAAATTTCTGAACTCAACAATCCTCGCTTAGAAGGAGCATAATAATAATCTCCTAAAATTGCCATTCCAGCACTAGTTCCACCTACAGGAACTTTTTTATGATTAATTAAATAATTAATTGCCTCCTCTGTAGCTGTACCTTCCCAAAAATCTTCGTATTTATTTTGATCGCCACCGGCAAAATATAAAGCATCCGCGTCTCTAATATATTGCACCACCTCTGGGTTATTGGCTGCTTCTCGACTGTCAATAGAAAGTTCAGCGGCAGAATTAATTAAATCTCTATAATTATCCACAATCCACTGAGCTTGTCTGCCAACCCCACCGCAGCGCAGTACTAAATAATCTCCCCGATTGGCTCGATCGAGAAACCATTTAGTAGCGGCATCTTCCCCCACTGTTGCCTTTTCTGCTCCACCAATCAAAAGAATTCCAGGTTTTGCCCAAGAGCTATTGACTTTACCATCCTCTAGAAAATATTCAAAGTTATCGCGATCGTTTGCTCGTCTGAAGTCTGGGAATTTTCTTGCCATAATCCAATTACTTTGGGACTAAATGTTTATATAGCGAATTTAAGTTGAGCAGAGCCGGAGACGCTCCGCCTCCGGTGAGTTATACATTAAACCTCACCCCCTCTCCTCTCTAAAGCATCGGAGAGGGCTGCAAAAGGTTGGGGTGAGGTGAGCGCTTGTATTATACACAACAAAAAACCGCTATATCCAGACATTGTGTAAGTTGATGAAACCTCCGATCAATCAATATATGGCAAAATGCCTGATTATCTGGAGTTTAATGTAGTTAAACCAAGCATTTTAGGGAACATGAGCTTAATAACAATTGTAGAAAGTATTACATATTAAAGTTTAGCATGTCTTCAATTTCAGACGGCTAAAATCAAACACATGCTGCAATCAAATACCCAGTGATAGGGCATGATTTTTCACAATTCAAAATATTCATTCAGACTGACATCTTCTAAATTGATTTGGATACTAAACTTTTTACCCGGTTCACCTTTAAAAGGTTTCAATTGAATGTAATTATCTTGAATTCTGGAAGTAACTTCTTGAAGAGATTTACCAGTTTTAGATAGCAATGTTAATTTGGTATTGTGTGGTAAAAATCTTTCTTCAGCTATTGGATATAGCTGGGCTAAAACACTAATTTTATCTTGACTGTGATTATTTTGCTTGTCAGGTGATATATTGAGCAACAGCGCAACCTTTTTAGAATCCACATCTATGCCTAAATCAAGAATTTTCGCTTTTTTGATACCTGTATCAACACTTCTGGTACTAAAAGCTAAATTTAATTCTGGGTTGGAAAGAGAATCTATTGTTTGCCAACCTTCATCAATTACCCCTTGCAACCATTGACTTAATTTAGTGGTAGTTGTACGTACAACTTTCGATAAACTTTCACTGACTTGAGTAACTTTATTCTCAGCTACGGGTAAACTACTCTCAACTACCGGTAAAGCAAATTCTGATGCTTCCACGTAACGGTGATAGGATAATAGATGGTTTGGTTCAAGATCGAATAAAGACAGTGGTAGTTGATAATAACCATCACTTATGGGCTGTTTTAAATTACTTTTAATCTCCACTAACTGGTTATGAGGTAAAAAGCCCTTAATTACCACCTCTTCCTCTTCTTCCAATACTTCTAGTAGCACATAAAAATGGGCTGCTAACTCTGGATTATCAATTACCTCTTGTGGTATATTGACAATTTCATCCAGTAAATGTTCTGTGGCGATGGTGCAAAACTTGAACTCATCAACTTTGAGATTGCCAGCAGTTACGATCGCACTGATGTCTCTAAAAATTCCTTGACTCGGCTTACCTACACCTTCGCCGGGAGAAATTCCATCGCTTAACCATGATTCAAAAGCAAGTAGTGCTAATGTATTAAGATAGCCTTGCCAAGAATCACTAGCGTTAGTTGTATTTCCAGAGTTTACTTGTTTTGCGAATAAAAAATGTTCGGGTTCTAACCAAACAGTTTCTGGTAGAAAAAGTCTTAAATCTTGGGAATAAGTTGAATTGGACATGGTTTAATTAGTAGGGGTGATTTTTCCTTGCTTATACAGGTAAATAGATGTAAGTAAGCAAAACTTATGCAGTTTATCGCCATTATCCCGCTTTATCCTGCAGTACTTCTTGCTCGCTCCTAAACAAGAAATGTTTCCAATTTTATATACAACTATACTGCTCTAATGAACTTACCCAAAGCGATCGTTCTCTAGACTTAACCGTTTAAAAAAGATTACCCAATGTTAGACATTGGTTATTCAAAACTCCACGGTGTAAGTTATCTCATTTCTTAGCGCGCGTTTGTGCTTGGTTCCCAAAGGTTCCTTGACCAAGAAATCCCAGTTAGAGATACTGTAATAAGAATGCCTATTTCTTGTTTCAGTACGAGCTTTTAAATTTTTATTCAGTTGGTTCCACGCACTCCACACGTGTTTCCCTGGCTTCATGTCAAGGTAAGCGGTTATGGGGTGCGGTATATTTTCAGTTAATCTTTGGGCGCGTCTAGCTATTACAAATGCAGCACTTTCATCGCTAGCTAAACCATATTGCTTAGTGTATTTAACTAGTCCTATCAAGCTGGAATAGGCGGGATTAACTGTCAATACCTTTATTCCACGATTAGAGCATATTGAATTTAGTAGTTCAAAGAATCTCGAATAAGCCCAACCAGAAAGCATACGGGCATATTTATTACCAAGCTCATTTAAGGTTTCTTTCTTAGTTGCAAAGTCTAATTCCTCCCCAGCTATAGGACAGGAATAGGTATCAGCAATAGTTACTAGTTGCAGACAAGCGTCTACTAATTGAGCATCAAGATAACCTTTTGGTAATCCTTGCTGCAAAGGTATTCTCGCGTGAGCTTTTAAGTTTCCTTGATAATCTGACGGGAGCCCAACCTATAGAGCCGGGATTTAAATCAATTCCAATACATCCGTAGTCGGAATGCCTCGAAACTTGAGTAACTTCTCGCGGGGTAAACTGTACTGCTGCATTCCATTTTTGATTTTTACGATAAAAATGCCATGTTCTAGAACCATCAACAGGTAATCTATTAATATTCCGATCAAATTTACCAATCCTAGTTTTAACATGAGTTCCAAACATAGACTCTAAGCAGTAGGGAACACGGAAACTTATATATTCACCGTCCCATTGACATACTTGATTCCCAAAACTTTCAGATTTAGAACCAACAATAAAACAATGATTACGAGGTACTTTTACTTGAATAGGTTTAGATTTTAAATGTTCTATCTGCTTAGTTAATTTGTTTACTAATCGCTTTTTATGATGAAGTTTAAATTTTAAGTACTGCCAGTTAGTGCCTTTAGATTGAATACTGCAATAAATAGGAAACTTACAACCCGTTTTTGATTTTATCCAATTCTTTTTAGAATAAAATTTTCCCGCATTTTTTAGCTTCTTCTCCCGTTTTTCTATCCACTTTTTAATAGATTTTAATTTACCTTCAAGTGTTTCTACATGGTTATTTCGTAACGAATTTGCTGAATCTACCGCACCTTTGGCAAAAGATATAACACCATTAGCATGTCTTTTATTTATGCCATAGCTAGCCTGTAGGTGAGTATTCCATTGAGATTTATTGAAATTATCAGCCGATAGCAAATGGTTAACTGTTTCACAAGTTGCTTTATGGAATACCTGAGAATATGAGCCTAAAAAAGTCTCAAAGTCTGTTATCCCTAAATGATTCAATTCATCCTTGGGGGTTGGTAATCCCTTGCAGTAAGTTAAAGTACTCATTTGCTATCGACCTGTTGATATGTTACCCCTATAGTATGCGTATAAGATTATTGATGTCAAATGGCAGGAAAAAAAATTTACGGAGAAGAAAAACGCAGAGTAAATCTAACCTTGACTCAAACAGCTATTAAATGGCTTGAAGAGAAAAGATCAGAAATTGGAGCCAATAGCCTTAGTGATGTTATTGAAAAAATGGCGAGAAATACTAAGCCCGTACAGTAAAGCTTGGGCGATTTTGGGTAAACTTGTCCAAGCTTTTCACTAACTACACCGAACCCCTAACATTAATAATTTTGCCTGTAGGGTGTGTTTTCCGCCATAGTTCTCACCCCTAAGCTTAAAGCCTAGAGGTACTAAGAAAACTTAGGCTTAAAAATTATGTAAGTAAGTCGGCACAAATAAACCAAGCGGTATTACAGCTTGGGTTAATTGCCCTCAAATCCTTATTCCTATTGCAAGACAGCAAGACAGCCTATTGCCTTATCCCAATTACTTTTTTCAATGCCAACCTACTTAGATTCTTTGATATAACAACGAAGTTGCTCGGCATAAGCGCTACTCATTGTCCGATTTTTTCCAGCTCTAATTTCTTCGGCAGCTTCTTGAAAAATTTCTCCATCAACATAGGATTCAATTTGTTCGCTCAAAGTTTTCAGATAATTTGCTGTGGGTGGAATTTCAGTTAAACCTTTTTCTGCGGCTAACTTCAAAATACGTTCTAATATCTGCTCGACAGTTTTAGTACGCACTTTTGATAAAAGTTCTCCGGGATTCAAAATTCTTCTCGTTTGATCCCAACTTGTCATACCCAATTCGGGGGCAATATTTTTTAAAGACATTGCCTGACAGTAATATAATTCCAATCCCTGAATATACTTTTGAGCGAAAGGGGCATATTTCTTGCTTTTTTGTAATTTTTGAATATTCGCTTGTACTTGTTGTTTAATTGTTTCAGTTAAAGTTGAATAAAGATCCTCGCGTAAAAACTTTAAAAACTCTTGTTGTTCTACATCGACTTCATCAAGAGACGAGCTAGGCAAATCGCGTCTCGTTACATAGGTACCGCTTTCGGCATCATATATATCTAAAGATTCTCTAGAACTCCAAATATCGTATCTTCTAAGCTCTACGATAATTTGCTTGAGTTCTTTCATCAATTGCGCGGGAGTCTCGATCCAAACCTGCCGCTGGTGCAAATAACCTAACATTTCCTGCAATTGGGCATTAGTTGGATCGGGACATTTTTTGATTCCCCTAGTTTGTGCTTGCTGTCTGTCTCGACGATAAACAGCATGAAAAGCTTCAACAACGTGGCGAGATTGTGCTGCTAAGCATTTAATTTGTTTCGTTCTAGTTTTATTTAATAGCGCCCAGTCGCTTATATGCTTAAAACCGAACTCGGATAAATATTTCTTTAATTCGGGATTTTGTTTTGTTTGTAAATACGCCCAATTATCCAAGCTCATCCGAGATTGTAAATCGGCATTAAATGTTTGCAAAACGGTGACAGAAAATAACTTATAATTTGTTACCCGAGTATTACGATCCTTATCTATCATTAGTTGAGTTTTAGCATCTTGGTCTAAAACAATTAACTTTTGTCCATCATCATTGAGAACAAACGGCAATAATTCCCGATAAGTAAATTGCTTTTCACCACTAAATAAAGAAGCTATTTTCTTACATTCTTTTAAAATCGGCTCGGAAACATAACATCTCAGACAAAGCCCAGCCAGAGCACGCTGAATCGAATCCACTGGATTTTTTTTTGCGTTAAAATACGATAGTAAAATATTTTGAGTTTCACTATTTTCAATATCAGAAGCTTGACTATTTGCAAACTCTTGAGCCACGTTCAACTGAACTTGTTTATACCCCAACTTTTCCGCTGCAGGATTAATTCGCCAAATTTTCCAATATCTTGATGAAGCATTCATAGTCGCTGCATTATCCATCGAAAGTAAGTTTTTTTTAAACAGTTCTATTATTTATATAAGGGTTCGCAGACAAAATATATGCAGGTTTATGCAGATTTTAGATGTAAGTTGGGATTATTTTTCCATAAATAAAACTCTCCTATCACTCTAACCTCTTTTATAACTCTCGAAAAAAAAATCATAAATAACTAGAATTTTGATTGAGTCAAGGGATCCCACGCCCTTTCTCCCTTATTGTTAAATCCCAAAGGCACCAAGCTACTGGGGCTAAAATACCAAATTTCGGAAGTGGGCACCCTTCAACACTTTTAGGCTCGTTCCTAATAGCGAATTTACCGTCAAAATAATGGACAGACTTACGGTATTAAAAGTTACTTAATAATAAAACAAGTTACGCAGTTAGTAAAGCCTGTCCATTACCTAGATATGGGCAACCATAAAAAAAGAACTTCTCCGATTTTGATTGTAGCGTCTATTGTCGTCATTTGAATTTCGCAATTCTCTCCTAAACGCCATCTTTGCCCTGCAAATCAGCTTTTTACAGGATTTGAGGTTCCAGCGTTGCTGAAAAATATTGCTCTTGACGAGCACCCATTATTTTTTATAAGAAGAAAAAAATTGAATGGGAACCCTTGACGAGAACTGAATTTAATCGGTTTTAACTGAGTCGAAGAGTACATTCCAAAATCAATTTTTGATTTACTAAAGAATAAGGCTGAATTTCCAAAGCCCGCTTGAAAGCATTTATCGCTCTGGAGTACTCTCCAAGGGCTGCATAACATAAGCCCATACCGTGAAGTGCTCCGAAATGCAATGGATTCAGTTCCACTGCTACTTGAGTGTCAGCTAAAGACTTTTCGTACTCGGCATTGGTGTAATAAAGAAAAGCACGGCGATTCCAAGCCTCGGCAAAATCGGGTTGATCTTCAATTAACTGCGTGAGTATTTCTTCGGCTTCGGTAATTTTACCTCCATCCAGTAGTTTTTGGCTCGTTTCTATTTTTTCTAAGCCATAAACTCCCTTTTGCTGAAACCATAAACGCCATAATTTCCGAGTCGCTTCTTCCCGAACGACTTCATCCGGATTTTTCAAGTCTTCAAGTAATGAGTTGATAAATAAAGAATCCATGAAGTTTCTTTTTGAGTATTGAGAGTATCTATTTAAATTTAATCTCGCACAAATTTCCCTCAAAATACAGGATTTTACTTACTTTTAATGTTTGCCTTTAAATTACTAATATAAAAATCTTCATCCTTTTTTTGTAACTTCTAATACTGCTCTTTGTTCCGAGTTTAGTTTCGCCATATCTAAGCTAAAAATTCATATTTTTATTACAGTAATTATCACAAAAATTAACCATTTATAGTTGACAAAATGATGTTTATTGATGCTTGATAAAAACATAACAAAAAATTAATCCCTATGTCATCTTCAAACAATATTTCAAAGCATATTGTACTTACTTCACATCCCAGCCAGTTTGGTCCTAAACCCATTCCCATTCGCTGGGGAGCAAAAGATGCCATGGAAAGAGGCCCGGCGATCGCCACTTTAAGGAATCCGACTCATCGTAATGTAGTTGGTACTCATTCGGGAAATTACTCAGTATATCGAGCTTTAGCTGTAGCTAGTGGTGCCCTACAAGCCAACCATCGAGCGGATTTAACTAACACGTCTCCTGTGGAACATATTGGTCCTCATCCGGGCTGGTTTGATGCGGATAAAATTGTCTCTATGGACCCATTTGGCGCAATTGTAGGTGAAGCGTTTGCACCATATTACGAGCAGGGATATGATATTCGTCCTACCATCGCTATCACTAAGGCACATATAAATATGCCAGAGTTGCACGATGCTGTAAGTAAAGGACGGTTACAAATTGATGGCAAAATAATGAAGTCGGGTGGCGATTTGGTTGTGACGAAAGCCGCCATCGAACCAGTTTGGTATTTACCCGGAATTGCTAAACGCTTTAATATTACTGAGGCAGAATTACGCCGTGCTTTATTTGAACAAACCGGAGGAATGTTTCCGGAATTAGTGACGCGATCGGATTTAGAAGTATTTTTACCACCAATTGGCGGTTTAACAGTATATATTATTGGAAATGTTGCAGATATTACTAATCCAGAAAAGCCCGTAGCCGTGCGCGTACATGATGAATGTAACGGCTCTGATGTCTTCGGTTCGGATATTTGCACCTGCCGTCCTTATTTAGTCCACGGTATTGAGGTTTGCGTACAAACCGCACAAGAAGGAGGGGCAGGTGTCATTGTTTACCATAGAAAAGAAGGGCGTGCCTTGGGGGAAGTAACTAAATTTTTGGTTTACAATGCCCGCAAACGTCAAGAAGGGGGAGATAGGGCTGATGCCTATTTTAATCGTACTGAATGCGTCGCTGGGGTTCAAGATATGCGTTTTCAGGAATTAATGCCAGATGTGTTGCACTGGTTGGGTATTACTCGCATCGATCGCATGGTATCAATGAGTAATATGAAATTCAATGCTATAACCGAGTCGGGGATTGAAATTGTCGAGCGGATAGCGATTCCTGAAGAATTAGTTCCCGAAGATGCGCGGGTAGAAATTGAAGCGAAGAAAGCTGCTGGTTACTATAGCGACACTGAAGTACTTGATACAGACGATTTATCTGAGGTGAAAGGGCGCTCTTTGGAGCAGTGAACAACGATCAATGATCAATGATCAATGAACAATGAACAATGAACAATGAACAGTGAACAGTTAAGAGTTAACAGTGGATGGGTAGTTTTGTGGAAAATTGGGTACTTGGGCATATCTTGGAAGTCTTTTGGTACGGGCAGAGAAGGGTGGTAGGAGTGTAGAGCATTAAGATAAAATCTGCTGTATATTGCAGTATTTGCAATAAAGCCTTAAAAATCGGGTTTCTGAATAATGCTTAAAGAAAAAGCATAATTATTGATTTAGAAACCCGGTTTTTTGTGTCTGGATGAATAAAAACTACCTGCAATCTATACTTTTAATAGTTATTACCTAAACCTTATCCTGTCTTCATATTTTTAAGTGAAAATTTCGAGTATAAAAGATAAAAACCTATAAGTAATTAAAAAATTTTTTAACTCATACTTCATACTTGTTCTGTGGGTGTATCTGTCAAGGAATTAATTAATGGAAAAAACCACACTGGATCTTATTGCTTATTTGCGATCGCCTTCTTGCATTCGCGAACGTTGCGGACAATTATACGATTATGTAATTGCCGGTAAATCTCAGTATTTTGCTTGTGATTTGACGCAGTTGGAAAGGGTAGCAGATTATGTAATTGAGGTAATGCGTGGGGAATACCCAAATTTACAGATTCCGTTTCACAGTCGCTGGCGACATTTTGAAGCTGGAGAAATACCGCGTTTAAGTTGGTTAGATGAAAAATTAGCTCGCACGGAGGCTATAGAAAAGGCGATCGCAAAATACGATTTAGCAATTATTAGCGTTTTATTGGATGCAGGTGCTGGTAAAAGTTGGCAATATACCGAACCCGAAACTCAATTAATTTTTGCACGCTCTGAAGGATTAGCTATTGCTAGTTACCAGATGTTTTGTCAGGGAATTTTTTCGAGCGATCCTAACAATCCTTTACAAGTTGATGCTCAAAAACTGCAAAATTTAACAGAAGAAGAACTTGCGACGGGATTTCAGATAAATCCAAATAATCCCTTAGTCGGACTAAATGGTAGATTAAAACTATTGCAAAAATTAGGAAAAGTTTTACTTACTTTACCAGATATATTTGGTCAAAAAAATCCTCGTCCTGGCAATCTGGTAAATTACCTTTTAGTTGAAGAAAATAATAATCAACTAGCCGCAGCAACAGTATTTAATGCAGTATTAAAAGGATTCAGCGATATTTGGACTGGACGTATAGAATTAGATGGAGTTAACTTGGGGGATGTTTGGTTTCATAGTGCTCTCACGGCGGATGGTTTAGTACCCTTTCACAAACTTTCACAATGGTTAACTTACTCGCTGTTAGAGCCGCTACAGGAGCTTGGATTAGAAATTATGAACTTAGATGCTCTCACCGGCTTAGCAGAATATCGTAACGGCGGATTATGCCTCGATTTAGGACTTATTAATGTCAAAAACCCAGATATCTTATCCCATTCTCATCAGGTAGCATCAGAAATTATAGTCGAATGGCGTGCCTTAACTGTGATTTTATTGGACATTATTGCTGCCAAAATACGAGAAAAACTGAATATGAATACTTCAGAATTACCCTTAGCAAAAATTTTACAAGGGGGAACTTGGATAGCAGGAAGAAAAATCGCCGCCTCATTGAGAAAAGATGGTGTCCCCCCTATACAAATAGAAAGCGATGGGACAGTATTCTAACAGTTATCAATTATCAATTATTCAGTGATAATTTATGCAACAAGTAACGCTAATTAAACATCCCTTAATTCAACACAAATTAACACTTATACGCAGAGCCGATACCAGCACGGCGAAATTTCGCGCCCTTCTTAAAGAAGTTAGTTTATTATTAGCCTATGAAGTAACCCGAGATTTACCGTTGAAATCGGAAGTAATTCAAACACCCATCGCCGAAATGAACGCTCCTGTACTTGCGCCAGAGAAAAAGTTGGTAATTATTTCCATCCAACGAGCGGGACAAGGTATCTTAGATGGAATGCTCGAATTAATGCCTACTTCAAGAGTCGGACATATTGGACTTTATCGCGATCCAAAAACACTAATTCCCATAGAATATTATTTTAAAGTTCCGGGGGATATAGAAAAGCGAGATGTATTGGTAGTCGATCCAATGTTGGCAACTGGTAATACAGCAGTAGCAGCAGTGGAGCGTTTAAAATCGACTAATCCTCAATCAATAAAATTTGTTTGTTTATTAGCTGCACCAGAAGGTATTGAACATTTTTGTCAAGCCCATCCTGAGGTACCAATTTTCACCGCCGCTATCGATGAAAAATTAGATGAAAATGGCTATATAATTCCCGGTTTAGGTGATGCTGGCGATAGGATGTTTGGTACAAAATAGTTATTAGTTATAGGGTGGGTTATATTAACATCGTAATGCACCATCAAGCTAGTATTTGTTGCGTTACAAGATAGCTAACACACCCTAAAAATTATAAATATTAGCTTGTAATTTTGCTTGAATAAAGACTATCAAATTACAAACTTCTAGCAAGTCTTTCTTCACCTTCGGATGCAATATTTTCAA
>ERZ1740059.415-NODE-415-length-22982-cov-6.997645_pt1 | contig 22982 bp, 22 predicted proteins | sample MGYA00581744_ERZ1740059 | MGnify/ENA primary metagenome ERZ1740059 (study PRJEB43018, sample SAMN04849738) | marine metagenome | isolation source: floating plastic debris | place: Pacific Ocean | collected 2008-08-28 | study: EMG produced TPA metagenomics assembly... | reverse complement strand
GCATAGGCGGACATTGCAGCGTATCATTCAAAGACGCGCTCCAGATCAGCTTCACATCCGAGATTAGCGGCGTATCGAACACTCAGCCGTCCAAAAAGAGGTTTCCATGATGCAGAGCGGTGACGACCCAAACAGAAGCTTCGTAACGAAGGCGATGAATGCGCCTATGCTTGAAGCAGATTTTGAGAAACATTTAGCCACACGGTGGCGCGAGCATGAAGATGAGGCCGCGCTCCACGAATTGACGACGGCCTATATGCGCCTCGTGATCGCGATGGCCTCAAAGTTTCGAAATTACGGCCTTCCGCTTGCAGACTTGGTTCAGGAAGGGAATGTCGGTCTGATGATGGCTGCCGCTAAATTCGATCCAGCACGGGAAGTTCGCTTCTCCACATACGCCATGTGGTGGGTGCGCTCTGCAATGCAGGACTATGTGCTGCGCAATTGGTCTATTGTTAGAACCGGAACATCGGCGGCTCACAAGAAGCTCTTCTTTAATCTGCGGCGGATACGCGCCCAGATCGATGATACAGACGGCGCGTCGATGGCGCCGCAGAACGTAAGAAAGGTGTCAGAAGATCTTGGCGTGAAGGAACGTGATGTAGAATTTATGGCCTCCCGGCTTTCGGCATCAGATAGTTCTTTAAACGCTCCGTTGGCGGCAGACGGCGATATGGAACGCCAAGATCTACTGGAAGATTTTGGGCCGTCGCCGGAGGAGGCGACGATCGAAGTGCGCGACGCGGAAACCTATAAAAATTGGGTCTCAAAAGCGCTGACATCACTCGATGAACGCGAACGACTTATCATCAAAGAACGGCGTCTTTCCGAAGACAAAGCGACGCTTGGCGCGCTAGGAGATCGTCTCGGAATATCCAAAGAACGCGTCCGTCAGTTGGAAGAGCGGGCGATTGGAAAGCTCAAAACATCTTTGAAGACTGTGCGCGGCGAACTTGTGTAGATCGCTAGTAAAGTCCTAACGCTTCGCTTTTCTCATAGTGAGTGATGCCTTATTTAGCATCTTAAGATCGACACGGCCCGCGAGTACGTCTTCACCAAGCTCGATCGCGCGTTCAAGCTGCTTGATGGGCGTGTTGCGCCAAGCTGGTGGACGCACCACATGTCTCCATGGAACCCCAAGCACATTGTCCAGCAATACGCGGGCAAAACAGTGATCAGCGTTTATCGGCGAGTCCGTATTGCGGGCCGCGTCTGTTAGGCGACTCTCGACGAGGTGCCGCCACCGAGTGCGCACCAAAGCGCTTGGGCATTCCGCACTAACAAGTCCAAGCGAGAGTTGTGTGTTGTCATTCATGACTGCACCTAAGATTAGAGACTGCGAGGCCGCAATCTGTTCAGGCGTGGTGATGCGACGCACCGTAACCGGTGTTTTGGTCCCACCTTCCGTTCGTTGTGATTTGGCGCTTATGTGAGGAGCTCATTTATTGAAGTGAGTAACTCATATGGAGGCTACATGAGGCATGTTGATGAGTTTGATGTGATCGTGCCGACGACGGGGCGTCGCCAGTGGCCCGACGACGTGAAGGCTCAGATCGTTGCCGAGACTCTTGTTCCCGGAGAGACGGTAAATGCGGTTGCCCGCCGTTATGATATGTGCCCAACGCACTTGTCGAACTGGCGACGGTTGGCGCGAGACGGCAAGCTGGTTTTACCGGCACTGGAGGCTGAAGCAGATGTAGATTTCGCACCGGTTGAGCTCACCCCCGTTTCTCCGGAAACTCAAGCGGGCTCCGGCGTGGTCGACATTATCAAAGGTGAGATTACGGTGCGCTTGTCGGGCTCGATACCGGCATCTCGCATTGGTGAAATTGTTTCTGCCTTATGATGGATGCAGGCGTTGCGATCTATATCGCCACCAAGCCGGTTGATTTCCGCAAGGGCCATAATGGGTTGGTCGCATTGGTGCAGTCGCATTTAAAGCGAGACCCATTTGGCGGGGCGGTGTACGTCTTCCGAGCCAAGCGCGCCGACCGATTGAAGCTGATCTATTGGGACGGAACCGGCCTGGTGATGACTTATAAAAGACTAGAAGATAGCAAGTTTGCCTGGCCGCGTGTGCGTGACGGCGTGATGCGTCTCTCCCGCGCGCAGTTTGAGGCTTTGTTTGAAGGGCTCGACTGGAAGCGTGTGCGCTCACTCGATACATCGCGGCCAGCTGCGGCAGAGTGAATCAGACACCACCTTCGGCGCTGCTTGTATGGTCGAAATATGCTAGATCACGGGCATGATCGACACCGCTGATTTGCCTGACGATATCGAAGCGCTCAAAGCGCAAGCGTTGGCGCTGATGGCAGAGAACTCAGAGCTGCAACAGCAGCTCGATGCGCGGGATGCCGAGATATTACGGCTTGAGAACTTAAGCGCGTCCCTGGATGCCCTCGTTGCCGCGATGCGCCAGGCCATGTTTGGGCGCAAGTCTGAAAAGATCTGCGATGACCAACTCCAACTTGCGCTTGAAGATCTAGAGACCACTGAAGCGGTTGTGATCGCAGAGATCGAAGAGGATGTTTTAAACGATCGCCCTCGACCAAAGCGCAAGATCAACCGCGGCGCTTTACCCAAACACTTGCCGCGCATCGAGGTGGTGATAGAACCAGAAGATATCACCTGTCCATGCGGTGCCGAGCGCCATGTCATCGGCGAGGATGTAACCGAACGTTTGGATGTTATCCCGGCCAAGTTCCAGGTCATCGTCACTCGCCGGCCTAAATATGCTTGCCGGTCCTGCGAAGAGAGCATCCTCCAGGCTCCGGCCCCAGCACATATCATCACTGGCGGTTTGCCAACCGAGCGGACCATCGCCAGTGTGATCGTCTCCAAATATGCTGATCACATCCCGCTTTATCGCCAGGCGCAAATCTATGCGCGGGAAGGCATCAAGCTTGATCGCTCAACTCTGGCTGACTGGGTCGGGCGGGCGGCATTTGAACTGCGCCCTGTTTATGAAGCGATGCTTCAGGATCTGAAATCATCCAATAAGCTCTTCATGGATGAAACGACTGCGCCAGTCTTGGAGCCCGGCAAAGGCAAAACGCGCCAGGGCTATTTCTGGGCGCTTGCGCGAGATGACCGAGCTTGGCAGGGCACGGGCCCGCCGGGTGTGTGTTTTACTTATGCGCCGGGGCGTTCCGGTAAATATGCTGAAAACATACTGGACGGCTTTGAAGGCGTTCTGCAGGTCGATGGATATGCGGGCTATAACCGGCTCTTGAAACCCAATGCCCCCAATATCCAACTGGCATACTGTTGGGCTCATGCCAGACGAAAACTCTATGAACTGACGCTCAGCTCGACGCCTGCGCCCATTGCGCGAGAGGGGCTGCAACAAATCGCAGACCTTTACCGGATCGAGAAGACGATCCGCGGGCAAGCCGCCGAGCAACGCCTCGCTGCACGCCAGGAGAAAAGCGCGCCACTGATCGACGCGTTCAAAATCTGGCTCGACCAAGCGCGGGCGCAGGTCTCAGCTAAGTCACCCACTGGCGCCGCGCTGAAATACATCGCCCGCTACTGGGAGGGGCTTATCCTCTTCTTAGGCGATGGCCGCATCGAGATGGATAACAATCCCGTCGAACGGACCATCAGGCCCATCGCGCTCAACCGAAAGAACGCCCTCTTTGCAGGACACGAAACTGGCGCACAGAACTGGGCGATGCTCGCATCACTCATCGAGACTTGTAAACTGGGTCAGATCAATCCGCACGACTATCTCGATAGAACCCTCAAAGCCATCGCAAATGGCCACAAACAGACCGAGATCGACCAATTGCTACCGTGGAACTTCAAGCAAGACTGAAATTACGTGGGGCGGGAACACCGCTTACGATGAGCCGTAAGACGGTTCGCAAGTATTTGCGTGATCCAGATTTGGAGCCAGCTTACCGACCGCGGGCGAAGCGTGGCTCGAAACTGGATCCGTACAAGGATTACCTATTGATGCGGATCGGCGAAGCCGCCCCGCGTCGGTTACCTGCGACGGTGTACTTGAGAGAGATTCAAGCCCGAGGATATGAGGGCGGCATCACGACACTAAAGACCTGGCTCGCCGCACAATATCCCAAAGAGGCACCGGCAACAGTCATTCGATTTGAGACGCCGCCAGGTCGTCAGGCACAGGTTGATTGGACGGTTATACGGCGCGGCAAGAACAGATTATCTGCCTTTATCGCGACGCTCGGATTTAGCCGATATAGTTTTGTTTGGTTCACCGAAGATGAGAAGTTCAACACACTCATCGATTGCCATGAGCGTTTCTTTGACGCGATTGGTGGTGTGCCCCAGACCATTCTATTTGATAATATGAAGACGGTCATGATTGACCGTAATGCCTATGGCCCAGGCGAGCACCGGTTCCATTCTGGCTTTCGGGAGTTTGCCAAGCATCACGGGTTCCGCCCGCGCATGTGCGCGCCGTATCGCGCGCAGACCAAAGGCAAGGTTGAGCGGTTCATCCGGTATCTCAAAGATAGTTTTGTTTGGCCATTAGAGAGCCGATTGCGCGGGCAAGGCCTGGTGCTTGATGCGATCACCGCGAACGCCCATGTCGGCACCTGGTTGCGGGACGTCGCCAACGTCCGGCTTCACGCAGAGACAAAGTCGCGTCCCGATGAGCGATTTGTAGATGAGCTCCCATACCTGTTGCCACGCGGCCCCGCCTGGCAATCGCTAGCACCTGCAATCCCTGCTAATTTGCGCGATATCAAAGTCCCGCAGCATGATCTGTCGGTCTATGATGCCGTTGGAGGTCTGGTATGAGTGACCTAGCCCACGACCGGATCGAGCAACTTTGTGATGATCTCAAACTACCTGGCATCTTGGACGCTTATAATGCCCTTGCTGCGGTCGCCGCTGAAAAAGAGCAGAGCTTTACCGATTTTCTCGAGAACGCACTTTGTGCGGAGCGAGACTTTCGCCGCGCGCGTTCGGCTGCGACCTTAATCCGGATGGCAGGGTTTCCAGCTCTCAAGACCTTGGAAGACTATGATTTCAAGTTTGCCAGTGCCGCACCAAAACGTCAGATCGAACAGCTCGCCTCACTTGCCTTCGTTGCGCGCAAAGAGAATGCCGTTTTCCTTGGGCCGTCTGGTGTCGGCAAAACGCATCTTGCCATCGCGATCGGTCACAAAGCAGCAAGCGCTAGGATCAAAACTCAGTTCATCACGGCCGCTGATCTGATCCTCAAAGTTGAAACGGCACAAAGACAGGGGCGCCTGGCTGACGTGCTCCGACATCTCAGCCGGATGAGTCTACTGATCATCGACGAGATCGGCTATCTGCCGCTTGCACGAGCTCAGGCCCATCTCTTCTTCCAGGTCATTGCTGCGCGATATGAAAAAGGGTCCACCATCATGACCTCAAACCTGAGCTTTGGAGCATGGGACCAAGCGTTCGCAGGCGACCGCGTTCTAACCGCCGCCATGCTCGACCGCCTCCTGCATCACAGCCAGGTCATCCAAATCCAGGGCGAGAGTTATCGCCTCAAAGACAAACGCAAGGCCGGCATCGTCGGATCGCGTACAGGAAAGGAGACAGTCACCCCGTAACAACCACCGCAGGCTGGTCCGCGCTTGAGCTGTATGAAGGCTCCACACGGTCCAGCCTGCTAAACCCTAGGTGGGTCCCTTTTCAATCGGCCAGGTGGGGCACTTTTAAACCGGCGTTGACACCATTTCAGAGCGCACCTTCAAACAAAAAAAACGAGCCCAACCGATGGTCAGACCCGCTCCACAGATTTGTCGTAAAACTTGAATAGTGCCATCCATGCTTAAGATCAAGAAGAAACCCTTTTTGCTTTTGATTACGTCTGGGAGCCTTGCGAGAGGCCGTCGTGGTTTAATCGAGCTCGTTTCCTTTGTTTGAACCGTCCCGGGTTTGCCGGAGGCTTTCTTTCTTGAGAGAGTGGAGCCACTTCACAGGAGCGCAGCCCTGACTTTGATCAAGTTATCTGAGAATCTACTCTCAGGTTGATCAGGGTCTTTGAGAAAGGCGCACTCATCGCACTTGAGCGATTTGTTCGACAAACTGAGAAAATCAGGGCAGGATGGACCACTTTAATGGATACCCCGATCTGAGCAAGAGTCCGTTGTGGGGCTGCCGATTCAACCGGTCATCGCAACACATGCATTTAATCGCTCAGCTGGGGTCTCATAGTCCAGTGTTTTTCTTGGCCTCTCATTGAGGGATCTGGCGATCTTGTTCAGCTGGCCCTGAGTGAACTTTGATAGATCAGTTCCTTTTGGAAGATACTGGCGTAGGAGGCGGTTGGTGTTTTCGTTGGTGCCGCGCTGCCATGGGCTTTGCGGATCGCAGAAATAGACGTCGATATTGGTCTCCAGGGTGAACCGCTTATGGTCTGCGAGTTCATGACCTCTATCCCAGGTCAGTGATTTATAGAGTTCGCTCGGCAGTCGCCTGGACTGTTTGATCAACGCATTGACGACTGTTTCGGTGTGACGACCGGAGAGCTTGGCCAGCATGACATAGCGCGAGTGACGTTCGACGAGCGTCGCGACAAAGCTATTGTTTGGCCCGCATATGAGGTCGCCCTCCCAGTGACCCGGCACTGCGCGATCTTCGACGCAAGCCGGACGTTCACTGATTGAGACAGCGCCCTTGATCTGCCCACGAGGGTCTTTGTTCGCCTTCTTGTACCGAGAGCCTCTGAGCTGACGTTTTGACCGCAGATACTGAACCAGCTCCTTCTTTAGAGCCCCGCGCGCCTGAACATACAGGCTCCTATAGATCGTCTCGTGCGATACGTGCATTGCCTCTCGGGCCGGGTATCTGCGCTTCAACCAACCAGCGATTTGCTCCGGCGACCAATCGCGCTTCAATTTGAAAATAACAGCTTGCCGCAATCGACCATTGAGCACCAGCTTGCAGGGTTTAGGACGCAAGGCCTGCTTCCAAGCGCGTTTATCCGCCAACACAGCACGATACCGACGCCGGCCACCATTGCGTCTGATCTCACGGCTAATTGTAGAAGGAGATCGACAGAGTGCGCGCGCAATCGCCCTTACGGTTTGGCCTGCCACCAGACCTCGGGAAATTTCTTCGCGCTCCGCCAGCGTCAATGCCGAAGGAGCCCGCTTGCGCTCAACTGGAGTGAACCCGCCAGTTGACCGGATATGCTTGAAAATGCTCGACGATGGCTTGCCAAACAAACGCCCGATCGACTTCATCTGCTCGTCGCGTCGCCATCGCTCCCACAGCTCAGACTTTTGGGCGGGTGTAAATCCAACCCGTACGTATTTCTTCCTCATAAATCATGCTCCACATACTCTGATTAAAGTATGTGTTGCGACGACCCATTGAGATCACAGGCGAATTAACGACGCTCGCAACAAACTGAAATCGGCCAACAATAAAGGGGCCATTTTTTTCCGACAAAGTGGAATCTCGGGATAGATGGCTTCTGAGAAAAGAATTCATTTATTCCACGACGATTGGAATGCGCGCTACAATCATTCGGTCGCTGTAAAGGATGTAGCGTAACTCATAGGTGCCGGGTTCTTCCGGACTCGTCAGCGTTACCGGTGCCCCCCCCGGTTTAGCCCAGTCATAAGTTTCATATCGACCGCCAGTCTGGTCAGGGCGGGCAAGGCTGATGAAGTCTCCGCGATTTGCCGGACCGGTCCATTCGACCGTGATCGCCGCGCCTGCCTCCACGCGAGCCGGAGCGGAAAGTATTGCTTCTGCTGCAGTCACCATAATCTGACGGCGTGTCATGATCTCGCGATCAGTATAGAGCACATATCTGAGCTCATACTCGCCTGGAGTGCCGGGCGCGACGAGCAATACTGAATTGCTTCCAGGTTTAGCCCAATCATAGGACTCGTACTGACCGCCAGCCTGATCGGGGCTGGCAAAGCTAATGAAGTCGCCTTCATTGGCAGGGCCGGTCCATCGAGCCGTCACGGCTGAGCCTGCTTCAACACGCGCCGGTGCTGAGAGCGTTGCGGGGCCGCGGGTTATCTCCTGCGGCGGCGCGGCCACCATTTCGGCATAATCATTGGTAAACGACGCATCACCGGTAAAACCAACATCATAAATGCACGTTTCCAACAGCCGCGGATTTATAATTCCTGCATCTCGACAGATTTTGGCCGCGCGCTCGCGGTCTTCGTCTGGGAGGTCATCGATCGTTAACTGATGCGCAGGATAATCTAGATCCGTGAACGTCTCCGTAGATTCCCCATCGGCATAGATGAACAAGCTCTCTTCTTGGGAAATCCGCCAGCTGTTTCCGAACCTCTTGTAAAGATCATCAAACCCAATATTGCCGCGCGAATGCGGAATATACTCACCGTCAGGCAAACCGAAATCATTGCTCGGACGTCCATCTGCGGATCCTAACAAACCAGTTAAGCCCAGCGCAGACATATCCGGGGCCATAATGTCAAAGTTCAAATAGCTGGATGTCGTGACCCTCAGTTTCATATTGTTGGGGAATACGATCTCATACGCTCTCGCCCCGGTTCTAACGATGTAAAGGTCAGACGGTGCTGTGTACGCGTTATAGATGCCCGCTTGAAGTTCCAGAGGAGACCCATTCAGAAAAATTGGGACATCTCGATTACTGTAGATAGCGACTTCGTCGTCACCGACAGCTAACGATATCGCCGATATAACAGATACATTTCGCCCATATGGCTCCATTCGAGCTTGCAGTCCGATGGAGTGATCTTCAGAACGCGCAAGCCAGAACTCACCAACACCCTGAAAATCGAACGCCACTCCGTCGAATGAGACCAGGTGCGGATCACCCCAACCGCACGCATTCCATCGACAGCGCGGAGGAATGGTCGCCACCGCGCCTGATCCAGCGCTGCCAGCTACAACAATATCGTCTTCTTCTTGCGCAATGGGTGCAGGCTCAGAATCGGGTGTCGTAGTGATCGCACCATCAGGTTCTGAAATACCCCTAGGTGGAGTTGAAAAAATAGGATCATCGGTTCTTGATATTGGAAGGTCGCTCGGCTGGCATGTTTTTTCAGCCTCAGGGGTGCGACAGGCGGATCTTTTACAATAGAGCAGCTCTGCGTCACTTGATGTCTTATTGTTCGAACAAAGCGTAAGCTGAGGAGACTGCGTACAAATTGCATCAAAATTCGAAACGGAACTTTTTATCGTTTCCTCGCATCTTGCATAACAATCTTGTTGGCACTGGTCGTCGGCGCCCGGATTCCCGCTAACATCGATCCTAATCTTTAAAACACCTCTGTCATTGGTCGGATCATTATCGAACTGGCGGTAGGTCTTATCCCCGTCGTTTTTTGTCAGATAATACTCTACTCTGTGCACAGAGCTGTCTTGACCCTGGAAATGCTCAAAATCTGGAAGCGTGATGGTAACTGATTGTTCTCTGGGAATTAGCGTCGTATTTCCCGAACTGTCGCGGCTTGTGCGTATTGGGTCGTAGTCCGGCCAATATTGATCCTCTCCGATAATGAGCGCCAAATCACCAATATGCTTTTTCGCCGCCTCAGTACCAGTTGTGGATAGCCAAGCTTTGACCCGCTCACCGGGCTTGAACCCGATATTCTGCTTGTCTTGATCCATCAGGGTTAGATTTACCGAAACATCAGCTAGTCCATCTTCCTTTGGATATATCGGAATTTCCAAGTATGCGAGATTGTTCGACTGATCTGCATCGAAGTCCTTTTCATCAGAAAGAGATCGCAATCGAACGACTGCAGTGTACCACTTTTGGCTTTCTGGCAAGTTGTTCGGAACGCGACATTTGAACTGAACCTCAAGTGGATTTTCGGCGTAGTTGAACGCGGTCGTGTTATCTATTCGCGTTTCCAACTCAGAATCGACGCAGCTGAGAATGACGCCAGGCATAGTCGCAGGATTAGCCCCGCTACGTGTCAGAGTTGCCTTTAGTAAAAAACTATCCCCAGGACTAAAGAGAACGCCAGTCAAATCAGTTCTCTCGATCGACAAATTCGTAATCCCCCAATCAAATGACAATTCGCTTAGCGGGCCTTGCCCCGATCCAATTTCTCCGACCGGCATCGCTGGATGGTCTTCTTCAATTGGGTTGACGGCGACCTGGCTATCATCAATCGTCCCATTGTGGACGGGGACGAGTTCGGTCTGTTCGGCGACAACCCTTTGGCCAGGCGAGAAACGAAGAATACGTATCTTGATTGGAAGACATTGACTTATTCCACACTCAATAAGCGAGTCTGAAACAACCTCGAATGTATGACCCGCAACAATATGCGTTCCGGACGTGATTTGCGAGTTACTGGCGTTGAACTTTGCACGACTGCCCCCCCAGACAACATTATCTGGCCCGGTTATGCTCCACCGATAACCCAAGGTGCCCGAGCCGTCGCTAAACCCAAGAACGCGATACGTAGATGTGTCAAACTCCACTGAGCGATCAAATTCAACTTCATAAGAGATGGTGATTTTCTCACCCGGCCAAACGCGCCCATCCACGACACGGATGTCTGATATATTCGCCGTTTGCGCGCCCGCAGAAAAGGCGTTCGCGAGCATCGCTAAGAGGACAACCACTAGACGCATCTTCTACTCTCCTAATCGAGCCGCGGGCAGGCAAGGTCGATGGTGATGGCATGTTCGCTCGGCGCATCAGTTCGACCAGAAAACCACAATCGACCATCATCTATATCAAATCGGGTGCTTCCTCGCTTTGATATGCGATGCAGCTTTCCATTCTCGGAGACGAAGTCGGCGACGGATTCCCATGGACCCGATCGAAGTGAAAACTGCGGTCCGCGGGTTGAGATTGCTCCACTCGTTTCCAACGTGACTGCGACAAGAGAAAATTGCCCGCCCTCTCCATAACCGCATGGCTCCAGTACTTTAAGCTGATATATTTTATCACCGAGTTTCACCGTGTTGGATGCCAGCGCTGCCTTGGTTGTGTTCTTCGCGGGCACAAACCCTTCAATATCATCAGAGCCCGCGCGAACATCTTCAACCGACGGCCATGTACAAGTTGTCAATCCCCAACCTAGGATGAGGAGTAGAGCAAAGCCGATAACAATGAGCACAGCGCGTTTCACCGGTTACACTTAAATTTAACCGAACCTCTTGCGGTCCCGCGTTTTCGCGTCCCCTGATCGGTTTGTTCCAGAAAAGTAAACTCACCGGCCCAAGAGAACCAATCACCGTCCTGTTGAACGTCATCGCTCGCCATGTAACTGCCGTTCGCCACGGCATAGGTGATCACTGCCTTCAGACCATCTTCGTCAGGCGGAGAGCCAGTCCAACGCAGAACGTCTTGCGAAACACCTTTGCCTTTTTTCTTTTGAGCGCGGATGCCAGCACCATAGACCCCATCCGTACATGAAATGATGGTCGGCAGATTGATGGATTGACCATCCAGAACAAAGTCGAGGTCTGCACCAATAGTTGTAAGGTTCGCTTCTGGCGGCGTTTCAGTCGAGCCGCCGCAACCAACGAGCAGCAAAGCAAATAAAGATAGAGACAGCGCTGGTGAGCGCGAAAGTTTGTGCGTTACGGACATATGACCTCCACCGACATTTTGTCGCCGAGCGGCGTCGCGCCCGACCAACTGAATTCTCTGTTCTCATCAAACCCCGGACGATCCTCGCCATAAATTGCAAAACCAATTTCATGGTCGCCATCGTCAAAAATGCCCTGTATCCAAGTGTGGGGCTCTTCGTACGTGTTGCCCGACCAGCCGCCAGCACCTTTGATTACAAACGGAGGATCCGTCTCAAAAGGCGAAGCTCGATACCAGTTGGCCTCGACATAGGGGGTTCCATCCTCAAGCGTGCCGCAATCGGCCTCTTCATTCATGAGAAACTGATATACCGTCCCTCTATACTTGACCTTAATCAGCGGCTCTCGAGGAGGCTCCATCTGGGCGCTGCCGCAGGCGGTCAAACCGAAAAGTAGAACGAAGGCAACAGACCGCTTCACGAGCAATCCGCTCGCACGCTGAGTGAAACCGTCTTTTCGCCAACAATTGGGGTATCAGTTGTGCCGTCAAAGATGAATTTATCGCCTTCAAAACGCCCCGTCTGCTGACCAACACCGTAGTCTCTAAAATCGCTGGTTTTGAAGTGAATTGACTCGTAAAATCCGCCTTGCCCGTAAGCTGACGCGCGGCGAGCATTAAGGGATGGACCTTTACGGCGATGCTGCTTGGGTTCGCCCTCCGCATAGAGTGAAAACGTCTCGCCGTCGCGCTTACATTCTATCACCTTAAGCGAGTAAACCTCGCCTTCGATGCTCACCGTCGCATCTTGTTTGTCGCCATGCTTGTCATTGAATGCCGCGATATCACGCTGCAAATTTTGTCTTTCAATGTTCGCATTCATCTCTGCCAAATGGTTATCCATTGCCGACATTTCTGACATCTGAGAATCGGTGAACCCCGCCGCGCGCCGCGCTGCGTCCTCCTCTGATAAGCCATCTTCTTCTGCGGTAGCCTTGTTGCTCGCAAATGCTTGCGCGCCCCTCATGGATTGTAAGAATTGATCAATGGTTTCTTCGGACTGCCCAGCCGCACGCATGACCTCGACGGCTTGTTGTATCTCGTCATCCGTCGGCAATTGGGCCTGCCCAGCACGCGGACTGATCGCCACAGAAAACAAGGCGAGCATGCTGATAAAAGCTATAAAACGAGTGAATTGCATCTTGTTGGCCGTGCTCTGAATCTTTGCCGGGAAGTTGTCCCGCTCAGTTTGGTATTACGCAGTGCATCGCCGCGAACCGCCAAATTTCTCAAAATTATTTCCTTGCGGGCATGAAAAGCTTGCGGTTCATTTACTCGACGACACATGCAGAGAGGGCACTTGGCTAAGGTCAAAGATATTACCGAACTGGTGCGCGCGCATGCCGCTGGCAACGCCAATGCTTACGATCAGGCAATAGAGCTTCTCTATGCTGAGCTTCGCCGAATTGCGCACCGACATCGCGCACGGATGGGTGGAAATCCAACTTTGCAAACGACCGCAGTCGTTAATGAAGCCTACATGAAATTGAAGGGGGCGTTTGGCAATGCAGAGAACAGCGCCCACCTTCTCAACATTGCCTCGAGAGCGATGCGGCAGATCATTGTGGACTATGCACGTGCGCGAAGGGCGGAGAAACGTGGCGGCGGCGCCGTACATGTTGAGCTAAAAGAACACGATCAAGCTGTTGAGAATGAAGCTGAGCAGGTCTTGCTCATTGACGATGCCGTAAATTCGCTAGCCGCTCACAATCCGCGGCTGGCGGAGGTGTTTGCTCTAAAGTTTTTCATTGGGTTAAGCGACGATGAACTCGTCGCGGCCACGGGCGTTACGAAGCGGACGGTACAACGCGATTGGATGAAAGCACGAGCATTTATTGGAGAGTATTTGTCAGATGCCTGACATGGCGGGCGAAGCGTCGCTGCTGCGTAATTACAAGTAAGGATCGGCTAGAGCAGGAAAGGACGATCGTGGCGAACAGCGAATTCAACTATGATGAAACGCTCGATCGTTTGCTTTCCATCAGCGCTGAGGAGCGATCGAACGCCCTATCCGCGATCGCAGAGAATGCCCCTGAAGCAGCTGAACGCTTACGTCGACTCCTTAAGTTCGCTTTGGGCGAACTCGGAATTTCCGACACAATAGGCGAGGTTGCGCCTTCTCTTTTTGGAGAATTGTTTCTCGATGAGGACGCGCATCGAATCGGATCCGTTATTGGGTCTTACCAGATCACCTCGCTCATCAACCGCGGGGGGATGGGCGTTGTTTTCTCTGCCGAACGTTGCGACGGCGCATACGAACAAACCGTCGCGATAAAATTTCTGCCACGCCTGCATCACTCGTCGGAACTGCGCACTTTATTTTTGAGTGAACGTACTAATTTAGCTCGATTGGAGCATCCAAATATCGCGCGGATAATCGATGCAGGTCTGACTAAAAGTGATGTGCCCTACTTTGTGATGGAGCATATCGCTGGGAAGCCCATCGATGCGTACTCGATAGACTGCACCGAGCGAGAGCGTCTTAGTCTCTTTCTGCAAGTTTGTGATGCGGTTGCTTATTGTCACCGATCATTCGTCGTGCATGGCGATCTGAAGCCTGATAATATCTTGGTTGCGAATGATCGCGTTCGTTTACTTGATTTTGGCGCCGGCCGGTGGACCTCAAATGAACCTGCAGATGCCGCAGCTCAGGCTATTGCATTCTCCCGAAACTATGCAGCTCCCGAAATAGAGCGCGGAGACCCTCATTCCGTCGCTAGTGACATCTATGCCTTGGGAGCATTGCTCCGTAAGCTCCTGAAGAGCGATCGACATGAGTTGCCGCGCGATCTCGAACTGATAGCAGCTGAATGTATGATGGAGAATCCCGCGGATCGCTTCTCCTCGGTCGATATTCTTAAGCAAGAAGTATCGGCATATATGGAAGATCGCCCAATCCGAGCGCGGTTAAAAGATCGCAAGTATGTCTTTGGGAAATTTATTAGCCGCAACCGGATCTCTGTGTTTGCAGCGATCGCCGTCATCGGCAGTCTTTGCGTTGGCCTTGCTGCAAGCTGGTGGCAATACTCACTTGCGACGATCGAGGCGCGTCGCGCCAACGAAACAGCAGAGTTTGTACGGGGATTATTCGACCGGGTGGATCCCGAGGCGGCTGGCAACGCGGCCATTACGCTTGAGGATGTGATGGATGAGGCGTCTTTTAAGATAGAGAACGAACTTCAATCATCGCCTGAGGTTCGTCATGACCTGATGCAATTGATTTCCGCGGGATACCGAGGGCTGGGCGATGATGAACGAGCGCTCAGTTTTGCTCGAACCGTTCTCGCTTATCACGATCGCACCAAACCCATGCCTCACCAAAAACGCGCATCTGCACGCGTTGATGTTTCGATACTACAAGCGACGATGGGGGATTATGAGCAGGCGCGAGAGACGATGCGCAGCGCATTGCTGGAATATGAAGCGCTCGACCTGGACGATACACTTGAATATGCAGATGCCCTTGGACGCGCTGCGCTAATGTTCACAGGCGGAACAGGAGATTCTTATGACGCCCAACGTACACTGGAGTATCTCACTCGAAAGGGGGAGATCCTAACCGCAAAGGCCCCAGAGGATGCTTACACAAACTATATTCATCTCTCCAACTTAGCGAACGCGCACGACAATCTCGGAGATTATCAACGTGGCGCGGATTTGAAGGAAAGTGCCATTCTACTTGCCGAGCAAAACGGATACGCGTTGCATATGTCGGCGATCACATTGTATTGCAATTTGGGGTACTCATATGATGGCCTCGGCCGATTTGAGGACGCGATCGATGCCTATGAAACCTGCATTGAACGCAGGATCGAACGCGTTGGTCACAACCATGAAGAACTCATTGTCGCGCGGCAAAACTTAGCATCAGTTTACATGTCACTCGGCCGCTTCGAAGAGGCCAGAGAGCTATTGCTGCAAAGCTCCGCGCACGCCGCTAGAGATTTACCCGATCAGTCATTTCGTAGGTTAGCTTTGGAAGCGAATCTGGCGCGGGTTGAGATCTATTTAGGTAACGCCGATGAAGCACTGTCTATTCTGCCGAGCACGCTCACGAGAATGGAAAAAACGACCGGGAAAGATTCAGCTGCAGCCGGGCGTGTAAAGTCGCTACTGGGAAAAGCACACTTAAACGCAGGAGACGAGACCACAGCGCTTTTGATACTTCGCCAAGCGTACGCGGCAATCGAACAAAGTTCGCGGTGGCATATAGAAGGTAATGTTTGGGCATCAGACGTCGCGCTTTGGAGAGCCGAAGCGGAATTAAGTACGGGTGAAGTGGCTATCGCGAAATCACTCGCAGAGATTGGCATCGCGATTCGCCGAAAAGAGCCCAATGTGCAGGATTGGCGATTAAGCGAAGCCGCTGAAATTTTGGACAAAGCCTCAAGCGCGGTGGAGTGACAGGAAGACCTCACACTCCAATCGGCGCATAAGGTTTGTTGAGATGATAGTATGGAGCAATAACTCGCTACTCAACCAGAGTCCTGTGTGGATGGCTCCTGCATTGCAAGGTCTTTTTCGAGTTTTTGGTTCACCTTGGTCTGGTACTGACCTGTGTCCGGCCTGTTTGCGCGGAGTTGTTCCGCTGGCCCTTATGGTTTCCGTGAGCTGAGTCCCAAACCGTTTTGCGGACTTTTCATGTCCATGACGCTCGTGGGGTGGCTTAGCTCCCGGGCTGACCCGGATGACCATAAACTCAATTCGTCCTTGCAAGTCTGATAGTCTGTTTGCTTTCTTAGTTGGTTAGGCAGTGATGGGTTGTCTAAATGGCTCGCCCCGCGAGAGCACGGCCCAGATTATGCGCGCAGTCTTGTTGGCCATCGCGACGGTTGCGAGCCGAACAGGCTTCTTCGCTAGTATCGATGCAGTCCAAGGATCAACGCGGTCTGGACGCGATATAGCTGCGCTAACGCGTGAGGTCATTGCGATCACCAGAAGCTTTCGAAGATACTTATTTCCCATTCTGGATATTCGCCCGAGGCGTTCTTTCCCGCCTGAGGATTTGTTGATCGGCGTCAGCCCGACCCAGGCGGCAAAGTCACGGCCCGTCTTGAACTGCTCACCGCTTCCGATCGTGGCGACGATTGCAGACGCATTGATCGGCCCGACACCAGGTATGGTTTGAAGAAGCTGCACGCGTTTATCCTTTCGGGCGACACGAACGATTTCCTTCTCCACTTTGATCAGCTTCTCATTGAGCTCCAAAAACTGGCGACATAATGCTATGATCGCGCTTCGCGCCATTGAGGGTATCCCGTCAATCCCACCAGCACGCATGTCTATTGCGAAGTCTCGGATATAGTTGACGCCTTTTCGGATGATGTAGCCAAACTCCCCAACCAGTGCTCGAATGGTATTGGACAGCTGAGTCCGCTGACGGATCAAAAGCTCACGCACGCGATGCTGAGTGAGAACGCCTTGTTGCTCGACAGATTTGATTGGAACAAACCGCATTGTCGGACGCGTCACCGCTTCGCAGATGGCTTCGGCATCAGCCGCATCGGACTTACCACGCTTCACATAAGGTTTGACATAGACCGGCGCCATAAGCCGTACTTCATGGCCCAACTTTGTGAGTTCACGTCCCCAATAATGACTTGAGCCGCAAGCTTCCATGCCAACCAGGCAAGGCGGTTGCTTCTCGAAGAACTTCAGTAGCTGAGCTCTTCGAACCGGTCGGTTGAAAGCAACTGACCCATCTTCGTTGACGCCATGAACCTGAAAAATATTCTTGGCTAAATCTAATCCGATTGTGGTAACTTGCATGTGGGTGGCTCCTCTTGGTTGCAGCACTTTTGACGGTGACTGCGTAGTATGGCGCAAATTGACGCCGGGGAGCAGGAGCCATCCACTCCATCCGTTCTAGGGCGTTTTAAGTCTTTTGTTCCTTTATGATTTTGAGAAGGGGAAAGGCGCTTCTCACGGTCGTGAAAAACCCAAAAATTCCCAAAAATTTCGATTTCTTCCCATAATCACGGTTACCGAATTTCGTGTGACACTCCCTCATTTTCTCAAGAGGGGTGATCAATTCTCACACATTTGAAGAGGAATGACCGAGTTTGATCAGAATTCTCAATGAGCGTGAAAACTACCAAGTATTGGGACTTTTCATTGAAGTTGAGAACAAGACCGCGTTTACAGGGGCGTGTCGTGCCGACTTTGATCAAGTTATCTGAGAATTTGTACTGAGTTTTATCAGCCTCATAGAGGAACGCGTTCTCGTCGAACTTGATCAACTTGATCATCGAACTGAGAATAGCGGGGGAGGGTGGTCCAGGTGATCGAATGTTCGTGATGTGAACGAGCGGCCGTTGTGGGGCGAATTTTCGTCGCTCAGTGTTAAGTTGTTTCAGCAAAAAACCGATCTGATTGAGCGTTACACTTCACATATTGCTATTTATTCACTTGGGAGAATATGGTTACGCGGAACATAGAAGGTGCAAGTAACCAAATGTGAGAAGCTTCAGTGTTTTTAATAGTAAATGGTCTAAACTTGATGAAATTTCGTCTGGTCCTCTCCGTAGTTTTGGCTTTCCTACTAACAGAAAGCCCATCGCTCGCTGATCAGCAACAGTCTAAACCATTGAGGCAAGGCGAGTTGACACAGCTGCTTAAAAAGGGCGGCCATGTGCTAATAATTCGCCACGAGCGCACTGAAGTTCCTTCACGTGAAGACGATTATAGCCGCCCATCAGATGATTGTAGAGCACAGAGGAATTTGTCGATAGCTGGCCTGGCCGGTGCGCAAGAAACAGGCGTCGTTTTAGACGCAGTTGGCATTCCAGTTGAAAGGGTCATATCAAGCCCCATGTGCCGGAGCGCCGAGACTGCTCGGCTCATGTTTGGTGTCGAATACGAGATAGACTCACGATTGCTCCACTATGACCCAAAAGGTGAGCGAAATATGGATATAGCCGAGTTTGAAATGCGCGACTTGTTAGCCGACCTCGCTCCTGGAATACCCGATGCAAATATTGCTCTGATCGGGCACTCAGCGACAATACGACGGGTATCAGGATTATGGTTATCCGAAGGTGAGATAGGTGTTTTGAAGTTGAACGAACAAGGGGAGATCGCTGCACTGGGGCAGTTTATGGGAAGTGATCTCGCCCCTCTTGCAAGACTGAATTTATCGTCTCGCGAATGAATGCGCAGTATTGCTTCATTCGTATTGTTTGAATTGTCTCAGCCGTTCAGACGAACAAAAGCTTCGAGCGCGCAACTACCAAGCGTCGTATTTTGGGCGCATTCCGCCGTTTAGCTCGGAGACTGTTGTGGGGCGATTCTAAGCCATTAAAAAAACGGCTGAGGTCTAAGATCGGCGCGAATCAGACCTCCGAATTTTCAAATTGGATGCCTAGATGCGAGCGGTTCCTTCCCGTGCCCGACCGCCTCAAAGTGCTCGAAATGCGGACACAGGCTCAATAGCGGCCAAGTGCGCCTCAATGGAAGCCGTTTCCACAGTATAGACAATAGTCCGCAAGTCGCCACAACTTCGATATGTACCTCACGCATCACGTTAGGAGCGTGGCCCCACACTGTCCTCAGAAAGCCGTGGCGGCTGCAAGGTCTATGAGGCCATTTAGGTACTCTGGTCGCTCGCCTCTCCGCAGACCTAGATGGATAGATTTGTCGATGCCTTCCCCAATCTGTACCCGGGCGACGCCTGCTGCTTCCTGAACTAACCAATCGGGTGTTGCGCTGACCGCTCGGCCCGACGCAACAAGTCGCAGCATAAGATCTGTCGTCTCGACTGTCTGATGCCGCCGCGGGAGCGCGCCAGCGGGAACTAAAAAACGCGTATAGATATCCAGACGCTCAAGCGCGATGGGATAGGTAACGAGCGTTTCGCCGGTGAGGTCTTCGGGTGACGCATGTCCTTTTTGAGCGAGGGGATGATCAGCTGCGACAGCGAGCACAAGCTCATAATCAAAGACAGGTCTGTATTCGAGGTTGGGCCGTTCTATAGGGTCCGGTGTCACAAGGACATCAATGTCATGACCAAGCAGCGCGTCCAGGCCACCGAATTGGAAAGCCGTGGTCACGTCGAGGTCGACATCCGGCCATTCGGCAAGGAACGGGTCGACCACACGCATCAGCCAATCCTGACAGGGGTGGCATTCCATCCCGACACGGATTGCACCGCGACGACCTCGGCTATAGTCTTCCAAGACAGTGGCGCCGCGCTCCAACTGAGGCAGGACGCGATGCGCAAGACCGAGCAGATAGCGACCCGCCGGCGTCAATCGTCTCTTGTGACCGTCCCGCTCCCACAGCTTGACGTCGTGGCGCTCCTCGAACCGCTTGATGGCATGGCTAACCGCCGATTGCGTGAGGCAAAGTTTATCTGCCGCTGAGGTTACGCTTCCCGTCCGATCGACTTCTCGAAGGATCGCAAGGGGCTGGGTGTCGAGCATGAGTATGACTCCTAGTCATCAAACCCTGACATAATCCCATTTTTCTTCATGCTCAATGGATGACATATGGAATTTATCGCTGTCGAGGCGCAGCAACTTGGACTTTGCCCGCTGGCAGTGACTTCCGGTGCCGTGGGCAAGAGGAGATAAAATCGACATGACCCCAGCATTCTCCTTCACGATCAAAACGATTCGTTTCGATGAAGACTATCGACCGGGCGAAGGCACGCGGCTGACCACGAACTTCGCAAACCTTGCGCGAGGCGAGCACCGCCAAGAGAACCTGCGCAACGCTCTGCAAATGATAGAGAACCGGTTCAACGACCTCGCGCGATGGGACAATCCTGAAGGAGACCGGTACACGGTTGAACTGGACATCATATCCGCCGAGTTGCAACTCGGCGCAGGAGAGGCCTTTCCAGCGATTGAAATCCTGAAGACAGTGATTGTTGACCGAAGGACGGGCGTTCGCACTGACGGCATCGTCGGTAACAATTTTTCTTCCTATTTGCGTGATTACGATTTCAGCATCAGGCTCGCGGAACACAATAAAGGGCGTGCCGCTTTCGATGTTCCGCACGATTTTGGCGATCTCCACGGACAGATTTTCCGGGCCTTCCTCGCCTCTAGAGCGTACGCGGACCATTTCCAGAAGCCCCCAGTCATCTGTCTGAGTGTCTCAGGCAATAAGACTTATCGCCGAACCGCGAACGACCATCCGGTGCTTGGCATGGAGTACTTGCCCAGCGAGCCATCACTCACCGAGCAGTATTTCGGCAAGATGGGCATGAAGGTGCGCTACTTCATGCCGCGTGGGAGCGTTGCTCCCTTCGCTTTTAACTTCGCCGGCGATCTCCTCCAAGACTATACGGATCTCGAACTCATCAGCACGATCAGCACTATGGAAGCCTTCCAGCGCATCTATCGCCCGGAGATCTATAACGCGAATTCTGCTGCTGGAGATGTCTTCAAACCTAGCCTTCAGCATCGGGACTATTCACTGACCCAGGTCGTCTATGACCGGGAAGAACGGTCCAGACTTGCTAAGGCGCAAGGCCAGTTCGCGGAAGATCACTTTATCAAGCCCTATCGCGCAGCCCTCCAGGAATGGTCCGCGAGGCATGCCGCCGCTTGAGCGCAATAAACAATAATACGAGTAAGGCCACTCTCCATGATCAAACTTCTTCCAACATCGACCGCTGGCAGCCTGCCGAAACCCACTTGGCTGTCAGAGCCGCAAACGCTCTGGTCGCCTTGGAAACTGGAGGGAGACGCGCTGATTGAAGGCAAAAAGGACGCGCTCCGGGTAACGTTGGCTGAACAGCAACAAGCGGGGATCGACATCGTCAGCGACGGTGAGCAAACGCGCCAGCACTTCGTAACAACATTCATCGAGCATCTCATCGGCGTCGATATGGACAAACGTAGGACGGTCAAGATCCGTAACCGATACGATGCCAGCGTACCGACTGTCGTCGGCCCTGTCGCGCGTGGCAAACCGGTTTTTGTCGACGATGTGAGATACGTCCGTTCACTCACAGACGCGCCGATTAAATGGGCCCTGCCTGGTCCGCTGACCATGGTCGATACGCTCTACGACGAGCACTATAAAAGCCGTGAAAAGCTGGCGATGGAGTTTGCAGCCATTCTGAACCAGGAGGCGCGTGAATTGGAAGCCGCCGGGGCGAGCATCATCCAGTTTGACGAACCGGCCTTTAACGTCTTCTTTGACGAGGCAAACGACTGGGGGATCGCAGCGTTGGAGCGAGCCACAGAAGGCTTAACCTGCGAAACAGCGGCCCACATCTGTTACGGATATGGGATCAAGGCCAACACGGATTGGAAAAAATCACTCGGCTCTGAATGGCGCGAATACGAGGAGATCTTTCCAAACCTCCAAAAATCGAGCCTCGATCTCATCTCGCTAGAGTGCCACAATTCGCATGTTCCGCTGGAGCTGATCGAGCTCTTGCGCGGAAAGAAAGTGATGGTCGGCGCGATTGATGTGGCCAAGAACGAGATCGAGGTGCCCGAGGAGGTGGCGGACACGCTGCGCCAGGCCCTTCGATATGTCGACGCCGACAAGCTCTATCCCTGCACCAATTGCGGAATGGCGCCACTGTCACGCAGCGTTGCTGATGGCAAGCTTCGTGCCCTGAGCGCAGGTGCTGCTATTGTCCGAGGCGAGCTATCGGAGCGGCGCAAAGCTGCTTAGCGACCACCAAACCCAAGGAAGGTTTTCGTGTACGATATTGTCCGTGAAAACCTATCCGATACTGACGCCATGCCTGACGCCTGCGTTAGATTTGTGACCGGTTTAACCGTCGTCACTATGCGAAAAGAGGATTGAGAGGGTCACTATGACGGAAGAGGTTTTCCCCGGCGGCGAGCCAACCATTCGGGTCACAGCAACACCTGCCGATACAAATGTCTATGGCGATATATTTGGAGGATGGTTGATGGCGCAGATGGACTTAGCCGCTTCAGCGGTCGCCTCGCGCCACTCCGGCGGGCGCGCCGTTACGATCGCAGTGGATGGTATGACCTTCCACCGTCCTGTATTTGTTGGGGACGAAGTCTCAGTGTTCGCGACACTCACAAAAGTGGGTCGAACGTCAATGGGTGTGGATCTCGAAACATGGCGCCGAGACCGGCATTCGGATGATGCCTATCTGGTCACACGCGCGTGCTATACGTTTGTTGCCATTGGTCAGGACCGACGCCCGCGATCGGTAAAGCCTCTGAGAGACTAATGAGTGCGATGATCGAGTTGGCCGTTAGAAAACAAATGAGGATTTGAACCCACTCGATACGGGGCTTTTGCAGGGCTGACGAGGGGCTCCGCATTCGAGCACATCTTGATATTCGGCGGGCGACCGTTTTAGGGCAATTCTGTTGAAAAAGTCGCCGCTGATCTCATCCACTTCCTGATCCGACGTTCCTGGGTGGCCTGTATCTGCAGGGTGTTCGCTCCTGTTGCCCGTTCTAAGCGGCGTTTTGGATAGGGAGAGACGGTTTGGTGGCGTATTTGGCGAGTT
>ERZ1740059.414-NODE-414-length-22991-cov-8.795169_pt1 | contig 22991 bp, 15 predicted proteins | sample MGYA00581744_ERZ1740059 | MGnify/ENA primary metagenome ERZ1740059 (study PRJEB43018, sample SAMN04849738) | marine metagenome | isolation source: floating plastic debris | place: Pacific Ocean | collected 2008-08-28 | study: EMG produced TPA metagenomics assembly... | reverse complement strand
ATGGGGAGATGGGGAGATGGGGAGATGGGGGGATGGGGAGATGGGGAGATGGGGAGAGAGATAATTTTTAACTACTCACTACTCCCTACTCCCTACTCACTACTCACTACTCCCTACTCACTACTGCTTACTCCCTACTCACTACTCCCTTTCCCACACACCGGAATTATCCTTCAGTCTGCAAAAGCATTTATCAACACCTGAATCAATGTCATTTTCTCCATGTCATCGAGGGTAACAGTATCAACAATGTCAAATTTCGCACCTAGCCCTTGCAATTCGTCGTCCCAAGATTTGAGGAATTTACTTACCTGGGGTTGATATCCTACTTGAATAAAGGAAATTCCTAATTCTTCGTTTTTATCCATCTTGTGAGTAGCGTTGATAATCGCTTCACTAACTCCAATACGATTACAAGATACGTAATCAGTTATGACTAAAATGGTTTCTCCCGATTCTTTTGTTTCACCATTAGCTTTACGCTGAAAGTAATTATTAAAAGCATCTTGTAAAACAATTAGTAAATTAGCGCCACCTTGCGGTTGATTTTCCTGAAAAATTTGCTCAACCGCGTTCGATGTCACGCGATCGTAACGTTGAAAAGATTCGGCAAACATATAAACTGTAATGCCGTCTGGATCTAGTTTTTCACACTTTTTTGCTAAAGCTAAAGTATATTTTTGGGCGGCCATCCATCGAGTTTTTCCTTCTGGATAGTCGGTGGTTGCCATACTACCGCTAATATCTATAATTATGGTATAGTCGCGATTTATTAAATAAGAGCTTGCATTCGAGATAGAATCGTTTTTTATTTCAACAAATTTTGTTAGTTTCTCGTCGTCAGAGATAGCATTTGACTGTATATATGTTTGGCTATTGAGATTTTTATCTAGTGTCATATTTGGCAAACTCCCCTTTCGTCAATCGGCTACAGTTTTAGAGTTCCCAAACAATCGGGTTAAATTAACACCATTTTACTTATTGAATCATTGTGCGATCTTTCAAAGGAATTGTATGCAATTACGTCCCGCTAATTTAGCTTTATATAACATCTCATCCGCAGTAGCAATTAAACTTTGAGGCGATTTCTTCAACTGAGGAATACTTCTGGCTACCCCTAAACTAACGGTGACGCAGTAACTGACATTTGATTTGATGTGAGGAATATCTAAAGATTCGACTCTTAAACCAATTCGCTTACTTAGATAAATTGCTCCTTTTAGAGAAGTATTTGGTAGGAGGATAACAAACTCTTCACCACCGTAACGAGCAACTAAATCGGCAGGGCGTTTGACAGCTGATTTTAAAACAGTAGCAATTTGACGCAAGCATTCATCTCCTAATTGATGTCCATAAGTGTCGTTGTAACTTTTAAAGTAATCAACATCGCACATTATTAAAGATAAAGAAGCTTGTTCTCTTGATAAACGTTTCCATTCTTGCTGCAAATAACAATCGAAGTAGCGACGATTTGCTAATCCCGTTAAACCATCGGAATTAGCCAGTTTTTGTAATTGCTGATTGGTAATTTCCAATTTTTCAGCTATTTCACGATAATGAGTCTCGCTATCACTTAATGCTATTTCCATTAACCTACACTGCCGTATTTCTTTCTCCAAGGATTTATTTTGCTGTTGGAGTTGCAACGTTTGTTCGTTAACTGTTTGCTGCAAAGTCTTAATTAAGGCTTGCATTTCTAATGGATCTAAAACTCGCAGTAAACTACTTTGGGTAATAATGCCGCATAATTTACCCTGGGAATCAACTACAACTAACCTGCGGATATTGTACTGCTCCATTTTTTGATGAGCTAACCATAGAGTGTCGTTGTCTTTAATTGGTTTGAGAGGCGCACTCATCACTTCTTTCGCTGGAGTTGAGGAAAAATCCCAGCCTTGTGCCCGTAATCGCACTATATCAATTTCTGTGAGAATCCCGACTGGAACATTGATATTTTCAGTATTTGTTTCAGTAATAACGACACAGCTAATTTTATTTTTAGCCATGAGAAGGGCAATATCCAAAACATTTGTGAGTGGATGAGCCTGAATTACCTGAGTTTCCATCAACTCACAAACTAGCCTAAACCTGAGCATATCTGCTGGCTTGAAAACTTTGCGAATTGATTTGGGAGTCACAATACCAATTAACTGCTGAAGCTTGTTTAAAACGGGTAAATGGCGAATTCGGTGACGACGCATCAAATTCAAAACCATAAAGATATCGGTAGCTTGAGATGCGGTAACTGAAATTAACTTTTTTGACATGACATCAGCAATGCTTAATCCAGCAATTTCCTGACATTGTGCTGTCATTCTGACTACGTCTCTTTCTGTAAAAATACCAATTAATTTTTGCTGTTCTACTACTAAAACACAGCTAGCTTTAGTTTGGCTTAATAGGGAAACTACATCTCGAACTGATACATCAGCCTCTACTGTAAGAGGTTGAACATCAATAGCTTGACTTAAAGAAAACTCTGACTCTAAAGTCATAAGTGTAATACAGACACACCCAGATCCGATACTAACTCAAGCTCGCAGCAATTAAATCATCAGACATATCGAAGTTGGCAGTTACATTTTGCACGTCGTCTAAAGATTCGAGGGTATCAATTAACTTGATCAGCATCCGTGCTTGTTCTGAGTCAGTGACATCTATGTTGTTACTAGGAATCCAGCGCAATTCTACATCGGTAACATCAAAGCCTTCTTGTGTGAGTGTTTGATTGAGGTTTTCTAAATCTGCTACTTCTGCTATCACCTCAGCCATAGTATCTTCAGTCATCTCGTAAAATTCTGCACCACCTTCGAGGGAAGCTTCAAGAAGTTGTTCTTCGCTGGTGACATCTTTTACAATACAAACGCCCTTTTGCTCGAACATCCAGCTAACACAACCTGTTTCGCCGAGATTACCGCCATTTTTACTAAAAGCAGTTCGTAAATCGGCTGCGGTACGGTTGCGATTATCCGTGAGTGCTTCAATCAAAATTGCTACACCACCGCTTCCGTAACCTTCGTAGCGTATTTCTTCGAGTTTTGCGCCATCATCGGCAAAGGTACCCGCACCTTTGGCGATCGCCCGTTCGATATTATCATTAGGAATACCTGCTGCTTTGGCTTTTTCGATCGCAGTACGGAGTTGAAAGTTACCTGCTGGATCTGGTACGCCATTTCTTGCTGCAACAATAATTGCCCGGGATAGCTGAGTAAAGGTTTTACCTCTCTTCGCGTCTACACGCGCCTTCTGACGCTTAATATTTGCCCATTTACTATGTCCTGCCATAAGCCTAACCTATAAAATCGATTCAACAACTAAGATATATATTTTTCTCTAAAATTTACTGTAGCAAAGCATTTATCTTTCAAGGCAAAGTTTTGGTAACTAAATTCCAGATAATGGGATTTAATCGCCAATATCAAACTAATAGGTTCCTCAATCCAAAAGTTATCAATCCGAATATTATCATCACGATAATTAAATACAATATCCGAGTTGTTTGTTCAGCCTTTGTCAATATTTCTTTGTAAGAAAGCTGATGATTTTGCACGAGGAAGAAAGCTGGTGGGTTAAATAAAAACGGTAATATTTTACTTAATGTAAGTCGCACCAAAAAATTAATACTCCATAAATTTTTACGAATCGGAGCTTGATTATACTGCCAAGGATAACCTACTTGCATCAGACGTATTAAAGCTTTGGTATCGGCAAGTCGTAATGATTCATACAAAGGTAAGGCATCAGAAAGATTGTTCTCGCTTTTTTCTAATGCGTCATTAAGGGTATAAACATCTTCTAAGGCTGAGTTGACACCTTGTCCTAAATCGGGAGGAAAGCTGTGAATTGCGTCTCCAAGAAGGACTATAAATGCTTCATCGTTTAATTTTGAATAGAATCCATTACAGCATTGAGGGATAGGAAATGAACCACCTTCACTTAAAGCAAATCTTTCGGCTTCTTGAGATGAAACTATTTTGTCTATGGGTAATTGCGGAAAGGATTTCTTTAAAAAATTATGCATCTCCTCACCGTTTTTCAAACTCCAGATATTATGGTTTGGTTTAGTAATAATATTGGCGCTACGAACTTCATCTGGATTTTTTACGGGTAATAATCCTAGAGATATCTTATTTTTCCGATCTTTCAATTTACTACGAATAGCATATGCCATTTCACTGGTAGTAGGTTCTTCACCTTTTTCATCTAAAGGAAACTTTGGCGGTAAGGTTAATATTTTGTATCTTAATCCGGAACTTGGTGAAGGGAAATAGTTCATATCAAATTTGCTTGATGATGATTCATCCCACTGTTTGAGAGAATTTCTGACGACAGAATTAATTCCATCGCATCCTACTAAGAGAAAAGGTTCAAATTTAATTGTTTCACCGTTCTCAATTTTGGCGATCGCTGTTAATTTTTCAAATTTACTATCATCACCAATTATTTTATTAATTTCAAAGCACTTTGCATTAAAAATTACATTAATAGAGTCTTGCCAATTTTGTTCTATTTCTTCATAAAGTAAACTCACAAAAGTCTTACGCGTTATCCAGTAAGCGGCTTTTCTATTGGGGTCTACAATTGGTAATTTTAATGTTTTCCGGTTTCCGTTTGCGGTAATTTTAGTTAGATAAAAATCTGTACTTGGAACACCATTTTTAGATAAATTATCGGTAATTCCTAGGTAATTAGTAAACTTTTGACCGCGACCATCGATTAAGTAATTAAAGGATTTATCAGGTTCGTAATAATCTGCTTCGGGACGTTTTTCTAATACTGTAATATTTTTCCATCCGCGTTTAGCTAACATTAATGCTGAGGCGAATCCTGCTGGTCCACCTCCGACAATTAATATTTGACGATCGTGATTAATTTCTTTCATTTGTTTATTTTGATTGAGACATTACTCGCAATTTCTCAATTTCTAAAAGTTTAAAAAATAAGCTTTACAGTATTATTACTGTTACAAATCTTCCCAGGCTAGTTTTTAATACTTATATATCCATAAAAACTTTATTTTAAAATTTTACTATAACCAACCGAACAAATGAGCAAAAAAAAGCTGACGGGTACCCATGAGAAATTCCCATGGGAGCCCTTGACAAAATTTTGCCTGGGGTTGGAAGCTTCAGTATTGTGCATCGGATTGACTCTAGCACCTTGCCATGGAGTTTTGACTCAGGAAGTTGACAATAGCAGTGATATTAAACAGTATTTAAAGATTTTAAGTAATTCTTCTCAACGAAAACGGGCTAATTTTCGCTTAAAGCAAATAATTGATTCGGAAGATGTAGAAGAGCTTTTTGTACACTTAAAGGATAAAAATCCTCGAATTCGAGCTGGTGGGGCAGTAGCATTAGCAAAATTTCCCCAAAAAGCGCCATTAGTAGTTCCAAAATTAATTCGGCTTTTGCAAGATAAAAACTCACAAGTTCGTGCAAACGCAGCTTATGGTTTGGCGCGTATCGGTTCAAAAGCAAAATTAGCAATTCCAGCACTAATCGAAGCCTTAAAGGATGAAAACCCAGAAGTTAGGGCTAATGCAGTGGATGCTTTGGGGAGTATGGGCGGGCAAGCAACTTCGTCGCTTCCAAATCTAATTCAAGCTTTGAAAGATAAAGATGAACAAGTTCGTTCTTATACTGCTTATGCCTTGGGTGGTGTAGGTAAAGACGCGCAATCGGCGATTCCTAGTTTAAGAGAAGCTTTAAAAGACGATTATTTCAAAGTTCGTTCTCATGCAGCTCACTCCTTGGGGCGTATGGGTTTGCAAGCAAAATCGGCAGTTCCAGAACTGATCGAACTCCTCAAAGACAAAAATCTCAAAGTTCGTTCTAATGCGATTAAGGCTTTAATGGCCATAGATTCACAGGATGTATCGATTGTACCAGCACTTGCAGAAACTTTGAACGATACAGAGGTACAGATTCGTACCAAGGCTGCTGATGCCTTGGGAAATATGGGAAGTAAAGCAACAAAAGCAGTACCAGCACTCATCGTAGTTTTGCAAGATAAAGAAGCATCGGTACGCGATAAGGCTGCTGAGGCATTGGGAAAAATCGGTTCGGAATCGGTAGTATTGCCACTCACCAAAGCTTTGCAAGACGAAGAAGCATGGGTTCGCAGAAAAGCCAGCCATGCTTTAGGAAAAATGGGTTCCCAAGCAGCACCAGCGTTTCCACAGCTAACGGAAGCACTCAAAGATAAAGACGATAAAGTTAGTTCTGCTGCTGCTGAAGCTTGGGGAAAAATTGCAGAAGACTATCAAGATAAGGTTACGAAACTATCTTTTGTGGAATTAAACACAGCGATTTCCAGTTTAGAAGAAGCTTTAAAAATTATACAAGACTCCCAAGGGAATTTTGGAAAAAAGCAAAAAGCACGGATAAGTCGTTCGCTTTTTGCCATCAAAACAGAGAAAGATTCGCGTATTTTAGCTATAGCTTTGGAATGGGTAGAAAAAAATCCTTGGTTAGCTACAATTATTTTTTATTTAATCTTCTTCCCTTCATTGTGGGTGAGTTTATTATGGATACGTCCTTTATGGTTGCTCAAAACTAATCATATTCTGCAACCTTTGAGCAATTTACAATTACCAGAAGCTTTAGGTGGTTGGAGAATATCGATACCCGGTTTAATCTTTTTAAGAGCATTTGTATATCGTTCGCGAGTACTTGATGCTTGGGTAGAAATATATATTAAAGCAGCACAAGAAAGCTTCTCTCAAAAAAAAAGTGTCAGTACCCGCTTAGATCGAATTCCGATTCCGGTTATTCTCGATGGTAAAACAGTAACTAATTTCTCTGCTGAAGATTTACAAGCAAGTTTTGATAAGAAGCTGACCAATATTTTGATTTGGGCAGAAGGAGGTGCTGGTAAAACTAGTTTGGCTTGTCAAATAGCACAAATGGGGATGTCGGATGATAGAAAACAACGTCCTTGTAAACACAGAATGCTACCGATTCTAATCGAACAAGAATTGGATTTTGACGTGGCAGAAGGCGAACAACCTTTTACAGAAACTATTGCGGGACAATTACAAATATTAATTGGCGAATCAGAAGCAATTCCTAAAGAATTAGTCGAACAGTTACTGCGTAAAAGAAGAATTTTAGTAATTATCGACCACCTTTCGGAAATGAGTGAAGCAACTAGAAAGCAAATTCGTCCAGCTTCTCCAAGTTTTCTAGGAAATGCTTTAATTGTCACTTCTCGATTGGAAGAATCTCTTGATAACGTTCCCAAAACTACTATTAAGCCGTTACGAGTAGCTGGTAATCAGCTTTCATCATTTATGGAAGCTTATTTAAATCAGCGAGTCAAGCGTCATTTATTTAATGATGCTGAATATTTTGATGCTTGTAAGCGTTTATCTTTAATGGTGGGGCAGCGGAATATTACGGTGTTATTGGCAAAACTTTATGCCGAACAAATGATTTATCGCGCCGATCGAGAGGAAGATAATTTTGTTGATAATTTACCCTTAAATATTCCCGATCTAATGCTTTCGTATCTCAACGAATTGAATCGAGATGCATCAGATACTCAGTTAGATAATCGCACGATTCAAAAGAATGCTAAAGTTATCGCTTGGGAATGTTTGAAGCATAGTTTTCGTTCCAGCAGCGCCAAGTTAGATAGTGTATTGGAAGTACTTGGAAATAGCGAGGATACTAATATATATTTGCATTATTTAGAGAAAAGATTGGGAATTATTCAAATTAGCGAACCTGCTAAAGATAAGGTACGTTTTGCCCTCGATCCTTTGGCTGAATATCTTGCTGCTTTATATTTAATAGATGCTTATAATCTGGATAATTATAAATGGATAGAGTTTATTCAAAAAGCTAAATTTATGCCGGATTTAGATGCTATTCAAGGTTTCTTGTTAGCCGTACAAGATTGTTCTGTTACTAATCCAGAAGAAGTTCCTAGTTTTGTTATTGCGGCATTATCTGAGTTTACGGGTGTGATGTTAGAAACAAATCATCAAAACTTAATTACACCTAGTGTTTAGATTTAATTTAATCCGTTTTATGAATAAATTAAATTTAATACTAATACCATTTATTTATAAAGATGGGCCGAATTTAGCCACCATTTCGGTTGGCTTTGTACGACTAGCTCCAGCCTTCCAGACTTAACCGAGAAGGCGCAGCCTCATACAGAATTGGTATAAGTCCAGATGGAATACTTTAAAAACCTCACCCCAAGCCTCTCCAGGAATTTGGAGAGGCTTGGGGTGAGGTTTTTTAACAAAAACAAAAAGTCAGTACTAAAATAATATTAGGCCGGTAGCGCCGCTTTTACTTTTCCAAAACGTCGTTCTCTATTTTGATAGCTTAATAATGCTTGGTGAAACGCATCTCGGTCAAAATCGGGCCATAAAACATCGGTAAAATACATTTCTGTATATGCCATTTGCCATAGTAGAAAGTTGCTTACACGCTTCTCTCCACTAGTGCGAATGAGCAAATCTGGTGCAGGAATATCTACTGTATATAAGTTTTTTTCTATTAAATTTTCATTGATATCTTCTGGTTTAATTTCTCCTTTTTGGACTAATTCTGCTAATTGACGACAGGCGCTAACAATTTCTTTACGACTACCATAATTAACTGCTACGTTAAACTGAATATCTTGATTGTTTGATGTTTCTAAAATAGAGCGCTGTATTTCATTTTGCAGTGATTTTGGTAAGGCTGATAAATCACCAACAAAATTAATTCTTACTCCTTCCCGATGCATTTCTCCTAATTCACGACGCAACATTTTTTCAAACAAAAGCATGAGAAAATCAACTTCTTCAGTCGGTCGTCGCCAATTTTCAGTAGAGAAAGCGTAAGCTGTTAATATTTGAATTCCCCAGTCTTTGCAACATCGCAATAGCTCTTTAAGGGTTTTCGCTCCTTGCCGATGCCCAGCAATACGTGGTAATTTTTGTTTGGTAGCCCATCTACCGTTACCATCCATGATTACGGCTACGTGGTTGGGTATATTTTGTAAGGTTAAATCTAAGGGTAGGTTTGAATTCATAGGATTTGAGATTGTAGGTTTTAAGTAGGTTGCTTGGCGCGGGTTTCTTGACAGTAAGGCAAGTGACACCACGTTATAGCAACTGTCCCGTATTTTATACAGGACATTAAGCATTGAGTACGGGAAGTTTTGAATTTGGAATTCCCCTTTCCCCAAATAGTTCATTTAAATGCTCTTTCCTCAGAGCATTATTCCAAATCTTCAATTGATGTATTGCAGATGTGACAGTAAATAACAAGCTTGATTTGTTACTAAAATTCCAAGAATTCAATTTCAGCATCTGTATCATCCTGTTTAATGTTTTTATTAGACCATTGCGCATATATTTTGGATGGTCAGTTTTAAGCAATCCTCCGATTATTTTGATTACAGAAGTATCGGGATAAGTCCAAACGCTAAATCTCCATAATTTCCTTATGTGGTTGATTTAGTCAATAGTTCCTCCTATATACTTAGCCATTTATAGATGTATTTTTTGTACATAATGGCGATTTTATTAAGTATATACTCGTATATACTCAAGAGTCTCCATTACACCTGCTAAAACTGATAAAAACTTTTAAGAGTGCCCGTCAATCCCTATGGAAGCAGTTGACGGGGACGAAACTGTAATAATCAGTTTTTGGCAGATTCGCGTATTTGTGTAATTACATTGCATTTGATGAGACAATTTATCGATTGTTGAATTTGGAAATAGTTTGTATTTAAATTTGTTGTATCTGCGCACCTGAAATCCGATCGAGTAAGTATTTTGATCATTTTTTCTTGAATAAAAGTATTTATATTGTCTTTGCGATTACCAGTTTAAGCCTTCCTTTAGTGGTTTGTCAGTCGGGTGAAGTAGGGTAAAAAGTGCGATCGCTATTGTGGAATTTTTTAATTCGGAAATTTATCTCCTGCAGTATAAAAAATAATTATTAGACGCTTTGATTCTACACAGTCAAGGCTTAGGAAATCATCGCATTTTAATCAAAACCAAAAAAATCCGCATTTGTTAAATAAATTGCGATCGGGATATTTATATTGATATTGGTATTAATTAAGTTGACATCTTCATAATTTCTTTAAAAAAATAATTGTTACTCAGCCCTGGATTTTTCTACATTATTCTACAAATGGCATACCAGTAAAGCTAGTTAAAACAAGTCGGAGAAAAATTCAAGTTTACACAAACTTATCCGACAGTACTGATTTCTAACTGTAGACTAAAATAAAGTTTGCTCCTTACACCCCAAAAATTAAACTACTTTGAGCGCTAAGCAATGGATGCTGAAGCAGTATTAGTATGGTTGGATACCGTAGTACCGATCTTAACTGGAGAACAGTTAAACGAATTAGAAAAAGTTATTCTTCAACAGGTTTGGCTGGGAAGAAAATATTTAGAAATTGCCGATTTTTACGGCTGTACTGAGGGGCACGCTAAGGATGTAGGCTCTCGGTTGTGGAAGTTACTTTCTAGGGTAATGCGCCAGAAAATTACCAAAAGTAACTGTCGCAGAGTTTTAGAAAAGTGTTTTCGGAAAGCGGGTACGATATCGGGTTTATTTGATTATCAAGTTGTATCTCCTAACCCCACCCCGACTTCGTCATTTCTGCCCTCTGGAGGGAAGCGGTTGACAATCTACGATACAAAAGAAGAAGATATCAACTTTATCGGTAGAAGCGGTGCAATTAATCATCTCGATCGTTTAATAAATCTTGGTACCAAAGTTATTGTTATTCAAGGTGAAGCAGGTTTGGGAAAAACTACTCTTGCTCAACAATATCTCCATTCTCAAGGGTTTGATTTAGTTTTGGAATTGTTAATGGCGAAGGAGACTCAAAATATTACCCCGGCGCAACGGGTGGTAGAAGAATGGCTAAAACAAGATTTGGCACAAGAGCCTGGATTGGAGTTTGGAGTGACGTTAGGGCGATTCAAACGACAACTTAATACAAAGCAAATTGGAATTTTAATTGATAATTTGGAACCAGCTCTTGATGGAAAAGGGCGATTTATTGCACCTCATCGCAATTATGTTGAATTAATACGGGTTTTAACTGATGGGAGAGTAAAATGTACTACTTTAATTACTAGTAGAGATAGACTTTGCGAACCCGAGTTAAATGTAACTCACTATCGGCTTCCCGGTTTGGATGAAGTCGCGTGGCAAGAGTATTTCAGCAATCATGGAGTAGCGATTGATTTACCAACTTTGCAAAAAATCCACCATGCTTATGGTGGTAATGCTAAAGCTATAGGAATTCTTTGCGGTTCAATTCAAGAAGATTTTGACGGAGATATTACTGCTTATTGGCAAGAAAATCATGCCTCACCTTTAGCGGTAACAGATTTAAAAAATTTAGCTGCTAGTCAAATCAATCGCTTACAGATTCTAGATTCTCAAGCATATCGTTTGCTATGTCGTTTGGGATGTTATCGTTACCAAGATGTTGCGACTGTTCCAACTCAGGGACTTTTGAATTTATTATGGGATGTCGCACCCGAGCTTCACCGACAAATTATCGCTTCGTTGAAAAATCGTTCTTTAGTAGAATGTTGTAAGGGTGAATATTGGCTGCATCCGGTAATTAGAGCCGAAGCTATTTCTCGTTTACGTAACAGTGAAGATTGGGTTCGAGCCAATCACAAAGCCGCAGAATTTTGGACGGGTAGCGTACAAACGATTAAAAATTTTCAAGATGCCCTACAAGCCTTAGAAGCCTATTATCATTATATTGAAATTAATCAATTTGAATTAGCTAGTAAGCTGATTCTTAAAAGCAGAAATAATCAATGGGGTCAATTTTTACCCCTCGGCAGTACTTTGTATCGTATGGGTTTAATTCAACCCGTTTTAGCTGCAATTATTCATATTATTAATCATATTGATGACGATACCAAAATCAGCGAATTATATAATATTTTAGGCGATCTATATTGGATCAGTGGCAAAATAACAGATGCAATTGAATGTCAAGAGAAAACAATTGATTTAGCAAAAAAAGAACTTGAAAATATAATTAGTAAAAAAAATAATAAACGGGCTTTTTATTATTTTAGAATGCTGGAAGTAGATTCGCTATTAAGTATGGGTCTTTATAAAATTGATTTATGGGAATTGAAAGAATCTGCTCAACTATTTCAACAAGTAATTTATCTGGCTCAAAATACAGCACATCACCCTTGGGCAGAAAAAGCTTCTGTATGCTTATCTTTAGTTAATTCTTATTTAAAACAATATCCATCATCTTATTTATTAGCAGACGCATGTTACAGTAACATCACCACAGAACAAGTCATTGAAAAAACGGCACGATTTGCTTATTTTATTCAAATACTTGGTCAAACCTATGTAAATTTAAACGATTTTAGCAAAGCCGAGGAAATGTTTTCTATGGCGTTAACCTTTGCAGAAGAAAGTCACTACACCCAAGTTAAAGCAAAAAGTCTGAATGGTTTAGCTGAGATATATCGGAGAAATCAAGAATTTGAATCGGCTTTGAAGAATCATTTAGAAACCATTGAACTATTGGATAAAATTGGTGCTAAATGCGATTTAGCAGAAGCGTATTTTCAATTGAGCTTAACTTGTAAGAATATGGGGAGAGAGGATGAAAGTCAAGTGAATGTGGATAAGGCTATTGAGTTATTTAGTGAGATAAAAGCGCCGAAGCAGGTGGAGAAAATCAGGTATCAGTTAACAGTGAACAGTTAACAGTTATCAAGGAAGAGTTACTGCTAGGCAGCTTAGTCACACTAAAGATAAGCTCAGTCAATGTTTCGATAACCCGATAGTAGTCCTATATTTTTAAATCCAAACGGAAATTTACCATGTAAAAATGCCATTGAATAATTCAATGGCATGAAAATTTAAGCAATTTTAAAAATTATTCTTTATTGAGGAGCAGGAGCTAATATTAATTGTAGAAAATACTATTAACATTAGCGATTATTTTAAACTTTTTCTAATTCTTTAGTTTTAGCAAACTTGCGCTTGAGGGAAGCTGCGCCAAGACTAGTGACAGCTAAAATTCCTAACATTGAAGTGGGTTCTGGTACAGCTCTAACATTACTAATATTGCTTGAAAATTCGATTGTGTAATTACCACCTTGTTTGTTACCACCAACCGTATTAACTCCTTTCACAGCCTCTTCAACGCTTAAATTAGCGCTAGAAATCGCTAAGATATAATCCCCAGCATCTAATCCATTTCGACCTATAGATAAAAATGGATCTTCTCGTGTTTCTCCTGAATTATTAGAATTGTTGCTATTACGAATAGCATTTTCTATATCTAATGAACCATCATCCTTAAAAATACGAATATGTGGGTCTAACTCATTAATTCCATTGCCAAAGTCTAACCCAAATGCATCAACATCAATTATGGTTCTTTCTCCTTGATTTGGTTTCGCTAAAGTAAAGCTCCAATAATCAACTTCAGCAGTTCTATTATCGCTTTTCGTAATACTGCCACTAACTAAACTAACAGCTTGTGCTGGATCCGCAGCTATTCCTAAAACTGAGCTAGCAACACCAATACCTACAACACTTAACTTGTGAAATAAATTCATTTCCTCAATCTCCTTCCTCAGTTAAACAAGCTCTTTTCTTATTTCGATGTTTCAAATTTAATCGACATTAAAACTCTTCACAAGACCTATTCCCAATTCTTTATTGCGGTCTTAAAATCCACTTCAATAAGAGTTATTTTACGGAAATATCTTTTTATCTTGCTTATTTTGAATCATGCTCAATCCAAGTTTTGCATGTTTTTTTTTATACGTACAATTACTAGTTTTTATATTTTTTTTAATAATGAATATATTTATATTTATTTCACTACGACAAAATACTCAGTTAACATATATATGTACTAATACAATAATTACGTAAATGGAGGCTCGATCGGTCTATAAGACTATGGGAGCCGGTTATCAAGCAATGCAAGAATACTTATCCGCCGAGACTGCTATGGCATCTGTAATCTCATTCTTTGAGGAATAGCTGCGACTGTTACTTTGGCTTATGTTGGTGCGCGACACCAAAAGTCAACCAGTAATCACAGGAATTGCTCGTAAAACTCGATATGTGAGGCGATGGTGGCGTTAACTGAAAGCCAATGTTGCACAGGAAATCGCTATATTTGCAAGCCCTTAAATATCCCCCAATACAAGCAAAAAATCATCTAGTTTCTGCTATTACAGCTTACTTATTATCATCTTTTTCTAATTGTTATATAAGGAAAACTTTGATAGTTTCAATTTCCTCGAAACTTAAATTTTATTCTCCTGCTAAATATCGCTCACTATTCACTATTCACTGCTCACTGCTCACTGCTCACTGCTCACTGTTAACTGATTCACCATCCACCAATGCAAAATCACCATCACCAAAGCTAAAGGAATCATCAACACTGGAATTATCTCCAAACCAAACCTAGAAGCAAAAAATCCCGCTAAAGAAGGAATTGCAGCAGCACCTAAACTTGCCACGCTAGTAATAAAACCAATCGCTGCTGGTACGATCGCAGTTGGTATTCGTTGTGGTGTTAACCAAATTGTCAATGGAAATATCGGAGCTAGGGCTATACCAATTAAAGGTAAACTAATTAACTGATTAGGCAATAACCACCAAGCCATCGAACTTAAACCCAATAAGATTAAACTGTAATTCAAGGTGCGATTTGCACCCCATAACTTAACAAAACGTCCCGTAAAGAAACGTCCCACAGTTAACCCTAACCAGTAAGCGCTGACGCTATAACCTGCAATTAATGTTGGCGTACCTCGGCTAATATTTTGGACGCTATAAGCCCAATTTCCCACAGAAACTTCGGTTCCCACATAAACCATTAACAATAAACCAGCAAATAAAACTGTAGGTGTCTTTAAGGCTTCACCCAGATTAGCAGAAGCGCTATTTCCCGTTTTTTTAATCCGCTTAGTTAAAGGTTTGTAATTCGATATAATCGCCCATAACATCCCAACTACCATTAATCCTACAACCGCAGCAAAGACTAGATAAATACTGCGCCAATGTAAGTTTACTGCTAATAAAGTAGTGGCGATCGCGGGTCCGAGCAATGCCCCGATTCCATAAAATCCATGCAACAAACCCATTAAATCAGCTTGACTTTGTTGATTTGCAATATAGCTGTTAATTCCTGCATCAATTAAACCAATTCCTAAACCTAGTAAGCTTCCAGCAGCAACCATCAGCCACCAATAGGGGCTTAAAGCGTAGATTATTAATCCAAATGAAAGGCTTATAGATGCTAAGAATAACATCCTAGCCAATCCGATACGACTACTTAGAATACTGCTAGTTAAAGCAGCAAAAATATAACCCGTAACTTGACTGAGAAAAAGTAAGGTAATGTTTGCTGAAGTTAAATTATAGGTTTCACCAATTGAGGGAATAAGAACACCCAAGCCACCTTCAGCAATGCCGATAGCGATGAAAGCGTAGAAAGAAAGTAGGATTGCCATGAGGAAGATGGGGAAGAGTTATGAGTTATGAGTTACAAAAGCATCTTTAGTGGCCGTTTTTATCAATGATCAATTATCAATGATCAATGATCAATTATGGTCGAAACAGGAGAGTCAAAAACCCCATCCAATTTCCTCTCCCTCTCTCCCTCACTCCCTCCCTCTTTATTTCTATCCCCTCTCCCTTATATAATTACTAATTACATTATTTAGTCGTATTACAACCAGCTATAGGCAGAAAAATTTTAAAAGTTGTTTTTCCTGGTTGAGATTCTAAAAATATAGCTCCATGATGACGGTTTTCAACAATTCTTCTAACTGCATCTAAACCCAATCCCGTACCTTTTCCTACACCTTTTGTTGTAAAGAATGGTTCAAATATACGCGATTGTATTTCATCGGGAATACCCGATCCGTTATCGCTAATTTCTATTTTTAATGAATCTTCAAAACGGGATGTTTTTATTTCTAAAATGCCTTTTTCTTTCATTCCATCAATGGCATTATCTATTAAATTTGTCCAAACTTGATTAAGTTCGCTACCGTAAGCCAGAATTTCGGGAAGATTTTCTCCATAGCAACGACGAATTTCTACCCCATGCTTGAGTTTAAAAGAAAATAATTTGATCGTATCTTCTAAACCTTGATGAATATTTACCCATTGTTGAGCGCCACGATCTAAATGAGAGTATGATTTCATTGACTGCACTAATTCCGAAATCCGCTCGGCACCGCGCAAGCCATTTTTGATCGTAGACATAACATCAAAAGAAATCGCTAACCAGCGTATTCCCATATCTCTAAGTTCGCTGGTGTCGTCTCGCCAACGTTCCATCATTGTTTCGAGGGTTTTCACCTCTATTCCACCAGCGGCTAAGGGTTCGGCGATATTCCAAGCATTTTCAACTCCGTAATCTTCTAACCAATCGAGTATTTCCTCTTCTCGATCGGCTATAGTCATCGGATCTAACTTGTCATTATTGATCGCATCGTAGCCATCATCCCTTATTTTCAGCCATTTATCTGTATGTTCTTCATCGACTCGCTGTTGTCCATAAACTAAGTTCATGCGTTGTAGTTCCAGCAATGCCGGGGTAACATCTTTCAAGGCTCGAACTAACGCCGCTGCTGGGTTATTCAATTCGTGGGCTAAACCCGCCGACATCGTACCCAAAGCCGCCATCTTTTCGCGGTTACGGATAAAAGATTCGAGTCCCCGCAATCTTGTTTGAACTGCACGAAATATTGTCCGCTCAAAATCTCGACATTCATGAACCAATTCTAAAAAATCTTCTCCAGGAAGTTCGTAAACGCGACAGTCATCTAAAGCCACCAAATTTACCTGAATTGGCTCATCCGAAAGGATGGGAATCTCTCCAAAAAATTCGGGTGCTGCATGTTGCCCTAACGGCATTTCTACGCCTTCCGAATAACGAGTAATACCAATTTTCCCGGACATTAAAATGAACAAACCTCGCGCTATATCACCCTCAGAAATTAGGATTTCACCCTTCGATAGCTGAATTTTAGCAGCGCGATCGCAAACCCATTCCAAGCGACTCTGAGGAAGTACTTTGAATAATTCTAGGGTTTGCAATTCTTCGATACATAAAACCATTATGTTGTTAGTGGTTGGTGGTTAGTTGTTAGTTGTTGGTGGTTGGTGGTTGGTGGTTAGTTGTTAGTTGTTATTTGTTAGTGGTTGGTGGTTAGTTGTTAATTGTTCATTGTTCATTGATAATTGTTCTTGGTGGTTGGTGGTTAGTTGTTAGTTGTTGGTGGTTGATGGTTAGTTGTTAATTGTTAGTTGTTAATTGTTCATTGATAATTGTTCATTGATAATTGTTAATTGTTCACAAAACTTTACTTAAATAGTTGTGAACGAATTGTACGCAAATCGAACCTTCGCCAACACCGGATGCTACTCGTTTCACCGAACCGTGACGTACGTCGCCTACGGCAAATACACCGGGGACGTTTGTTTCTAATAAAAAGGGATCGCGATCTAAATTCCATCCTTTGGGACGATTGCTACCATTGCGTGTTAAATCCGTACCCGCGAGAATAAAGCCGCGATCGTCTGTTTCTACGACTCCATCTAACCATTCGGTACTCGGTTTGGCTCCGATAAATATAAACAGCGAATTTGCTGATACTGTCTCTTGTTTGTTAGTCAAACTATTTATAAGGGTAAGTTCTGATAGACTGGTTTCACCTTTTGCTTCAATTACACTTGTATGCAATCTGACTTCAATATTTGGCGTGGCTTCAATTTGCTCAATTAGGTATTGAGACATACTTTTAGTTAAGGAATCGCCGCGTACCAACATAACCACTTTGCTGGCATATTTAGAAAAGTACATCGCTCCCTGTCCGGCGGAATTCGCCGCACCGACAATATATACTTTTTCTCCTTCGCAGGAACGCGCTTCTGTCTGGGCTGCACCGTAGTAAATACCAGCACCAGTTAAACGGTCTATCCCCGGTACATTCAACCGCCGCCAAGCTACACCCAAAGCTAAAATCAATGCATGGCAGCTAATTTCGCTACCGTCTTTTAGTTGAATTATTCGATACTGTTCTTGTAAGCGAATTCCCTGTACTTCTTGGGGTGTCAGAATCTCGACACCAAACCTTTTGGCTTGAGTTACAGCCCGCCTTGCTAAATCGCCACCGCTCAAACCAACGGGAAAACCGAGGTAATTTTCAATACGCGAACTTGTTCCCGCTTGTCCTCCAGGTGCTTCTTTTTCTATCATCAATGTCCGCAATCCTTCAGAAGCACCATATACCGCAGCAGCTAAACCTGCAGGTCCACCACCAACGATAATTAAATCGTAAAATGGTTTTTCTGCTTGAGTTTGCAATCCAATTTTTTCAGCAAGTTGGACGTTATTAGGTTGAACTAAAGAAGAACCATCGGAGAGCAGCACCAAAGGTAGCTGGAGATGATCGCAGTCTGCATATTCGACTAATTTTTGAGCTTCTTGTGATGATTCAATATCCAACCATTCATAAGGTACTTGATTTCGTGCCAAAAAATCTTTAACTTGGTGAGAATTGGGAGACCAACGATTACCGATAACGCGAATACCTTCAAAGGGTGGACGGAAATGCGCCATCCAATCATCAAGTAAATCATCAATCACGGGGTACAACCGCTCTTGCGGTGGATCCCAGGGCTTCATTAAATAGTAATCAACTTGAGTTTTATTAATCGCATTGATAGCCGCGTCGGTATCGGCATAAGCGGTGAGTAAAGCACGTTTGGCATTGGGATACATCTCCAGCCCCTTCTCTAAAAACTCCACACCCGACATTTGCGGCATTCTTTGGTCGGCTAAAAATAATGCTACCGTTTCATTACGAAGTTTGAGTTTCTCTAAAGTATCTAAAGCAGTCGCACCGGAATCAGCACGCATAATCCGAAAATTATTTCCGTATTGCTGACGTAAATCTCGCGCTACCGCTTGTAAAACTTGCGGATCGTCATCAACAGTTAAAATTACAGGCTTCATAAATCATTACCATGACAGTGAACAGTACCATGACAGCGAGCAGTCAACAGTTATCAGGTCAAAGATTTAATAATTCTTAACTCCTAATTCTTAACTCCTAATTACTTCCTTCTATCCCCTCTACCCCCTCTCACATTAAACCAGCATCTGATAAAGACCAATCAAATTTTCATCGGGATCGCGCAGATAAGCTGTTTTAATTCCATACATGGGATTATTCATTGGTTCTGCGGACAATTTAATGCCTTTTTGTTTAAGTTTTATACATTCTTCTTCTAAGTCTTTGACTGTAAAAATTAAGGCAGCGGTATCTTGACATTGGGCAGTTGCAGGCATTTCACTATTGTGAACCATACGTGCCATTTCTGAGCGTCGGAAGATACTGAGTTTCATCTCTGCAACTTTGAACTCTGCATATCCGCCTTTCTCATCTTCGTGTATTGAGTCAAATTCCATGATGTCTTTGTAGAAAGAAACCCAGGCTTTCCAATCGTTTACAAGCAATCTTGTAAAGCTTTTATACACTTTCATATTGTTTAGATTCTGTCTTCGCGTTTTGCACTACTACGAACAAATTATAATTTTTCCCGCACAGCTACTTACAAAGCTACTTTCTCGAATCCAATCAAGTGATAGCCCGAACCCAGGTTGGAGGGGGAGTTTTGCATCGGGGGTGTAACGAAGTATTGCACGGGTGGAGCTTAAATTTTCTGAGTTGCCATTTGTTCAGAAGAAACCCAGCCACAGTGGAAACCATAGGGTACACGTTGAGGTAGCATAACCCGCGCCACAGGACCGACTGTTATTTTTTGGGCATTTAAAACGATTAATTCTGAGCGATCTGTAATCGTATCGTGAATATAAGTGATTACCCAACCATCATCCTCAACAGTAGCATTAGGACGAGGAACAAATACACATTCACCTCCAAAACGCCCCCGTCCAAAGAAATAGCTTTCATTGGTGCCTTTTTCTAAATCATATTTTTTCACACCATCAAGCAGAGGTTTTGGATTAGCATAAAGTGCGCCTTCTCCAGCGTAGATATAACGCATTTTCCGTCCAACTAAATTATCATTTATTCTAGGAAATTCTGTAACTTGGTCGTCAAGCAATTCTTCGGCAATCACTCCTGTTTTGAGATCAATGCGCCAGCGACACATTTTTGCCATTTCATTCTCAGAATTCTTCCCATTTTCAATATCGTCACTGGGGATTAAGAGATTAGTTGAAGGCATCCGCAAACCTAACAAGACTATCTCCGAACCTTCTTCGTAAGCATTTACAGTATGATAAACCATACAAGTTGGCACTTCAAACCAGCGTAAAGAGTTGTTATCACCATGACGTAGGATAATGCCAATACGGCTTTTGCGTTTTGGATTAAAGGCAAGGGGAATTTCACCTTTGATCATTTTTCCAGGTACAAACCCCAGGGGCATATCTAAGAAAATTGAGTAATTTTGGGTAATGGCAAAATCATGCATCATTACTGGCGAAGGTAACTCAATTGGCACAATGCGTGTAATTTCTCCTTCTGCTGTTACTACGCCATAGGATAAGTAAGCAGGAGCGATGGGAGAAAAGCCAAAAAACATCATTTCTCCGGTTACGGGATCTATTTTGGGATGTGCTGTAAAAGCGCAGGTAAGTTTATCGTTAAAGGTGTAAGCGCCAACGGTTTCTAAGTCTGGAACTCGAATATGATGGGGAACTCCTGCTTCACACAATGCGAACAGTTTACCAGCGTGCCAAATTACAGATGTATTGGCAGGATTCTTTATCATTATTTCGTGAGGAGAGTCAAATCGAGGTAGATTGAGTAAACCTGGCCAAATTGCTTTCCCTTCTTGTTTTTCAATTTTGAGGGTATCTGTCTGAACGTATCGATTACGGTAGCTGGCTTTACCATCTTTGATATTTACCCCATGTAACATACCATCACCATCGAACCAATGATAGAGTCCAATGGGTGGGAATAGGGGATTAGGAGAAATGCGTAAAAACATCCCCGATAATTCCTGTGGAAGCTGCCCAATTACAGGCAAATCCGAGGCGGTAATTTCTTCTTTGACTGGAGCAAAGTTGTCTTGCAAAAACAACCCAGCTAAGATTTTTTGAATCTCTTTAATTTCTGGAGGTTCAATTTTATCTATTAACTGACTCATCACGCGGTAAGGTGTATCTGAGTAAGCACCTTCTTTTTGTACTGTAAGGCTTGTTGAGATTTTTGGTTTACTAATTTTTGCGATGAATTCCGAATCGAGGAAAGCGCCTAGTAATCTTTGGTTGAGGGTGGTTTTGCGAGTTTCTCTTTTAGGTATGCTGGCGAGAAATTCAGTTTCCACATCTTCTACTACTGAATCAAGGGCAATTAGTGTTTCGAGCGATCGACATAGTTCATCATAATCTTCATCGCTGGGATTAGTCCCCAAATATTCGACTAAGGAAGCATAAGCTTCCTCAGAGGAGACTGGTTTTTCTTCTAATAAAGTTTTGATTTCCGGTTCGTCGGCTAGTCCTTTTTCATTTGCTACTTGCTTTAAATATAGTTTTTCTCCTGGTTCGAGTACTCCATCTAACCAAGCAACACCCCATAGAACTTTTAGCAATTGTTTATCATCTTTTATTAGGGGCGCAAAAGCTGATTTGGGAATCCCGATATCAAAATGTTCATGACGCTTAGCTTCATGACGGATGTTATTTTTGCCGTTGTATAAGGTATTGACACCATCTCTTGTTTTGATAATGATATACAAATCAGGTCCGCCTTCAAACATTTCTTTGAAATCTTTTTCGGTATAATTTATTTCAAATTTGCCTTCACTATCTGTTATTGTCTCTCCTAAATTATCATCCTTGAGCATATCCTTATCAAAAGCTTGAACTATTAGATTAGGGATTCCTAAACTAGTTTCGGTCTCATAAACTTTGCCAATAATTTTATATGACATTGAAAATCCCCATACACAACTAATGAAACGTTACTTTGAATAACTTATCTCACCATAGCAAGGTATCGGCGTTGTGCTAAAAGGCTTGTTCTAACTTCGGTTCGACTTAAAACTTTTCTACAGCGGGACGTAAATCCATTTCCAGAGTCCAAGCGGTATTATCTTGTTGATAAAGCTGCCAATAGGTTTCGGCGATCGCCGAAGGTGAGAGCAGCATATGTTCTTGTTTATCGGCAACCATATCTCGCACTCTTTGGGTATTAATCATGCCATCGATAATTACATGAGCTACGTGAATACCCTGTGGTCCAAATTCCCGTGCTAAAGATTGAGAAAGCGCTCGCAAACCGAATTTACCCACTGCTAAAGCTGCAAAGAAGGCCGAACCTTTTTTTGAAGCGGTGGCACCAGTAAAAATCATCGTACCACTTTTGCGTTCTACCATGGCGGGTAACACCTGCTGTGCCGCCACAAATGCACCAAAGCAGTTGACTTTCCAACAATAATCAAACTGTTCGGGTGTCAGTTCTAAAATGCTATTTATCTTAAAAATTCCGGCGTTGTAAACCAAAACCGATGGTGCACTTAATTGCGCATTTACCTTTTCAAAAGCAGCTTTTATTGATTCAGCATCGGTGACATCAGCAGCAACTGACAAAGCTTTTCCACCGGCTTTTTCAATATCCGATTCAATTTGCGCTAATTTATCTTCACTTCTAGCCATTATTGCTACGGTGAAACCCTCCCGCGCAAAACGATGAGCAACTGATGCCCCATTACCTTCACCAACACCCACTACCGCTGCAACTTTTGATTCACTCATTTGAAGCGTTCCTTATTTCAAGTTTGAGCTAAGACTATTTTAGAGAAGAAGTAATAAGTAGTAAGTAGTGAGTAGTAAATGGTGAATAGTGAGTAGTGAGTGGTGAGTAGTGAGTAGTGAATGGTGAGTAAAAATTATTCTCTCGCTTGTCCCCATCCCCCCATCTCCCCATCTCCCCATCTCCC
>ERZ1740059.412-NODE-412-length-23002-cov-8.303090_pt1 | contig 23002 bp, 21 predicted proteins | sample MGYA00581744_ERZ1740059 | MGnify/ENA primary metagenome ERZ1740059 (study PRJEB43018, sample SAMN04849738) | marine metagenome | isolation source: floating plastic debris | place: Pacific Ocean | collected 2008-08-28 | study: EMG produced TPA metagenomics assembly... | reverse complement strand
TCGTGGCCAATAGATCCGTCACCGTCACCCCGGTCCAGGTGACATCTAATTTGCTCCAGGTCGTCACACAGTGAAAATCGGCGGTGAACTGATGCTGAGGCAACGCCATCAGGTCTGTCCAGTTTAAGGTTTTGGGCGTTACCAGACCTGACAGGGTTAGTTGCCAATCGTCCTGGGTCACCTGGGGGGTCGGTCCATAGGTCAGCACAGGAAATCCTTTGGCTAAATGCTGACCTGGAGGGACGCGATCAGCAAGGTCAGGGCTGGGTTTTTCAAAGAATTTCATGGGGCATGTCATCGTTGGCTGCCTTCATTCTAAGGCTATGGGGTGGGGCCCATCAGTGTTGGCTGGCTCCGTTGTAAAGCTATGGGGTGGGGCCCATCAGTGTTGGCTGGCTCCGTTGTCAGGCTATGGGGTGGGGCCCAGTAATCCAGCGATTTCAACACTGACGACCAGCATAGCCAGCGCCCAGCGACACCTATGGCAACTCACCAAAAATAAACTTAGCTTTTCAAGTTATTACAAGTCTTTACACCTGGTTCCAATTTTCTGTCAGACTCGTTTATGTCGTTACTATCTGAAACGTCGACCGGGTAGTAGTTTTCGCAATTAATGACGGTGTAAACAAGTTCTATAAGGGCTCTAAGGAACTAGACCGGGTTTATGTCCATAGCTCTCATAAACCGCTCCAAGGAGTTTACTCAATTAAGACATTGCCGTTCTAGACGGTGGAGTGTACCAAAGTTTTCAAATAGAGGAAGGTATTGCCAAATCCATGATTAACAACACTTTGTTTCGCCCTGCAGCGGTAAAGGCTAACAGAAGGAAATTTAATCCTGAAGGCTTTGACTTAGCAGCAGCTCTGAAAAAAAGAAAAGCTGCTGACGCTGCTAAAGCGGCCACCCCTCCAACGGCGGACTTTGACGTACAGAAAAACTATGTCAATGCTTTTTCGGGCACTCAACCCGTAGAACTCATCGGCACGACATCCGTTACAGACCTAGATGTCGTTATCCGTGCCGCCTATAAGCAAGTGTTTGGTAATGCCCACCTGATGGAAAGTGAGCGCTCGTTGGTGGCGGAATCTCAGTTTCGTCGGGGTGAGCTGACGGTCCTGGAATTTGTCCGTGCCCTGGCTAAGTCAGATCGCTATCGGGCTGTATTTTTCGAGAATTGCCCTAACTTACGAGCGGTCGAATTAAACTTCAAGCATCTGCTAGGACGGGCTCCTGAAAATAATGCAGAAATTTCCGAGCATATTCAGATCCTGGCTGAAGGTGGCTTTGAAGCAGAGATTGATTCTTACTTGGATAGCGACGAGTACTTTCAGACCTTTGGTACTGATCTAGTGCCCTACTACCGAGGTCACAAAACTCAGACGGGTAAATCGGTGTCTGGGTTTACCCATTCTTCTCAACTGGTAAAGGGGGCCTCTAGCAGCGATAAGTCTATTGAAAGTAACACAGCACCCCAAATACAAGCGGGGCTGCTGGGGGGTACGCCAACGGAAATTAAGCCACTGGCAACGCTGCCCTTCTCCACACCGGTCATTCCTGAGCAGGAATATGAGCAGCCGAAGAAACCTCTGACTAAGGAAGACTATATTCCTCAGTACAAGTCACCCGTATTCTTTGCGGCCCCCGTTACGCCCAGTGAATGGGTACAGCAGTATAACGCCAAGCAGGCGGCGGCCACCTTCCCAGCCGCTCGGGCCAGCCAACCGGTCAAGCTGTATGGGGGTGCCTCGGGTGAGGAGATGGACATTGTCATACGCGCCGCCTACAAGCAGGTGTTTGGCAATGTGCACCTGATGGAAAGCCAGCGCATGCTAACGGCTGAGTCTCAGTTTAAGGATGGGGCTTTGAGCGTTAAAGAGTTTGTTCGGGCCTTGGCCAAGTCAGATGCCTATCGCTCCCTGTTCTTTGAGAGCTGCTCTAACGTTCGCGCCATCGAATTGAACTTTAAGCATCTACTGGGTCGGGCTCCTGATAACTTCAAAGAAGTCTCAAAACATCTGGCTATTCTGGCGGAAGGGGGTCTGGAAGCTGAAATCGATTCTTATTTTGAGCACCCGGAATATGAGCAAAACTTTGGCACCGATACGGTGCCCTACTATGTGAGCTACGCTACCCAGACGGGCAAGAACGTCGCTGGCTACAACCGCATCTTTGAATTGGTGAAGGGGCTTTCTAGCAGCGATCGTTCTATTTCTGAGTCCGTTAAAACCAGTCAGCGATCGCAACTGCAAACAGACCTGCTTAAAGAATTCCAGGCAAAGACAGACATTGTCTTTAATCCTCAGGGGTTTGACCTAGCCAAGGCCATCGGCGCAGAGGTGGTCGTCTCTAAGCTAGACAAGGGCTCTCCGGCAATTACCACCGCCTACACCCAGTCCTTAGCTGAAGTTCAGCCCGTTGAACTGGTGGCTGGGGATACCACTGGCCAAGTCGATCTGGTGATCGAGGCCGCCTACAAACAGGTGTTTGGCAACGCCCACCTAATGGAAAGTGAGCGTTTTCCCCTGGCTGAGTCACAGCTGCGCAATGGCGATATTACGGTGCTAGAGTTTGTCCGCGCCCTGGCCAAGTCAGACCGCTATCGCACCCTGTTCTATGAGCGTTGCACTAACCTAAAGACAGTCGAGCTGAACTTCAAGCATCTGCTGGGTCGGGCTCCTGAAAATGGTGCAGAAATCTCTCAGCACATTCAAATCTTGGCAGAGCAAGGTTTCTACGCTGAGATTGATGCTTACCTGGATAGCGACGAGTATTTCCAGGCGTTTGGCGCCGACATTGTTCCCTACTTCCGGGGATATCAAACCCAAACGGGTAAGGGCATGGCCAGCTATACCCACGCCTTCCAATTACTGCGCGGAGCATCCAGCAGCGATAAGCAACTGAGCCAGTACGGTGCTGCGGCCGTTGACCAGGCTATCCTCAGCAATAAGGCCAGCCGCATTCCCACTATTGATGAGCAGACTGTACCGGTGGCGGAAATTGCGCGCCCCCAGGCTCAACCAACAGCCCCAGTGACCACACCGGACTATGCCTTTGGTCTAGATGCCACCAGTCCTCTATCGGCTGTTGAGCGCACGGCTATTTGGCAGGGCCAGTACAACGCCCTGGCCGATACGGATCCTGTCAAGCTGGTACCGGGTGCTTCGGCAGAAGATGTCAGCCTGGTGATCAGGGCCATCTACAAGCAGGTGTTGGGCAATGCCCACGTTATGGAAAGTGAGCGGTTAACCAGTGCTGAATCTCAGCTACGTAACGGTGACTTAACCGTACGCGGCTTTGTGCGGGTATTGGCCAAGTCAGACCAGTACAGGGCTCGCTTTATTGATAATGCCCCCCGCTACCGCTGCCATGAGCTGAACTTTAAGCATCTGCTGGGCCGAGCCCCCGAGAGCTATGACGAGACTGTTTACCACAGTGCCGTTGTGGATAACCATGGCTATGAAGCTGACATTGATGCCTACATTGATAGTGAGGAGTATCAAACTGCCTTTGGTGAGAATGTGGTGCCCTACTACCGTGGCTATAAGAGCCAGACCGGTAAGCGTCTGGTGGGCTATGTGAACATGTTTGACATGCTTACCAGCGTTTCCACCAGTGATAAGGCCGGTTCTACCAAAGCCCGTGTAGAAAAGCGGCTCTCCTATGAGAACCCTCTCAAGGTGCAGCCTGTAACCGATGGGAATCTGTTGATTCAGAAGCTCTTTGGTCTGGTCTAAACCTTAGCCAGTGCGCTATTGCTGATGGGTGATGTCGCCCGCTTGTGCTTAAAAAGCCCCCCAGATTTCCTAAACAACAAGGAAGCTGGGGGGCTTTTAAGCGTTCGATAACAGCAAGGTTAGCCACTTGTGCAATCTGGCTATTGTCAAAAGAGGGGTTGGAAGATAGCCCTAGAATAGGAATAGAGGTGCCCCTGTCATGAATACATTTAGCCCATCGAGGTCGCTATGGCTCAACAAACATGGCTAAGGCTAGGAATCATCGGTTTGCTATGTGCGATCGCAACACCCCTGGCAATTACCCCATCAGCCCAAGCAGATCGCCGCATCATCATTCGCTCTCCTTCCCACGAACAACACCGGCATCGCCGCTATCCCGTCTATGAGCGGCGGCAGCCCGAACGGCGAAGCGTCACCGTAGAATTTATCGCCCAGGGGGACGAATGGGCCAATGTATATATTGATGGTCGTCGGGTTTTCTCCCCCAGCAACTACGCTAACCGCCGCAAACGATTTACCCTTCGAGAAGGGGCCTACGACCTCAAAATTACGGGGGTAGATTTCTTTGATGTTTGGGCAGAAGGGTATCTAGACATCGGTCGTGACGATACCAATATCATCGTCGTTAGATTTTCCGAGAATGGAGGAATCAGGATTTCAGGCGATCCTTACGCCTGGATTCCAGTATCATCACGACGGCGGTAATGGCCAACGTTTCAAACAAGTCTGCAACTAACCCCTACGGCTGGATTGCCCAGTCGCTGCAAACCCTACACCGAGCCAACTGGTATCGCCAGGTCAAACCCATTGATGGCAAAGGCGATGCTGTTATTACCATCGACGGTAAACGCTGCCTCAACTTTGCCAGCAATGACTATTTAGGGCTGGCGGGAGACCCCAGACTAGCGGCGGCGGCGGCGGATGCTGTTGCCACTTATGGCACTGGCAGCACCGGCTCCCGTTTGCTCAGCGGTCAGCGCCCCATCCATCGTCAGCTTGAGCAGGCCATCGCCCAGCTTAAGGGCACCGAAGATGCCCTCGTTTTTAGCTCAGGATATCTGGCCAATCTGGGCACCCTGGCAGCCCTAATAGATCACCGCGACCTGGTCATTGCCGACGGCTACAACCATTCCAGCCTGCAGATGGGTGCCCGTCTAAGCGGCGCCACCGTAGCCGTATACGACCACAATGACCTCCACCAACTACAGCAGCATTTAGTCACAAAACGTGCCCAGTATCGTCGCTGTCTGCTGGTGACCGACAGCGTTTTTAGTATGGATGGCGACCTGTGTTCGCTACCCGAAATTTTAGACCTGGCCGACCAGTGGGACGCCATGGTGATGGTGGATGAAGCCCACGGCACCGGAGTCTTGGGAGCCAGCGGTGGGGGGGCTGTGGAATACCTGGGCTGTCGCCATCGCCCTATGGTGCAGGTGGGCACCCTGAGCAAAGCGCTTGGCAGCTTGGGCGGCTATGTTACTGGCTCAGCGGACCTGATTGATTTTTTGCGTAATCGCACCGCCACCTGGATTTACACTACAGGACTATCGCCAGCTGATGCGGCGGCGGCTCGAGCTGCGATCGCAATTCTCACCCAGGCCCCCGAACTCCTGATCCAGCTGACAGAGAATGCGAACTATCTCAGACAACGCCTAGACCAGCTGCACGTTCAGCGTCTCCCCTCCGATTCCCCCATCGTCTGCATTCAGGTTAAAGATGCTGCCACCGTCCTCGCCCTCGGTCAGCACCTCCAACAACGGGGAATTTTTGCCTCTGCCGTTAGACCCCCCACCGTCCCCACCAGTCGGCTACGGATGACGGTCATGGCCACCCATACCCAAGCAGATATTGACCGTCTCATTACAGCCATTCGGTCTTTTTAATTCTCTAATTCCTCCGGAATAACCCATTTCCTCGGCTCTGTTGCCCGAGCGATCATCTTCTTGCGCACAGCCTCTTCCGCCATTTCCAACATGGTGTCGAGTGAGGTGTTTTCAATAAAGCTAGATGCCTGTTGGGTATAGGCCTCATTGGGGCAAGCATCGCCTTTGATGCAGCCATTGACGCATTCAACAGCACAATTAACCGTAGCGTTGCCGCTGGTGTTCTCAGTAGTCATAGGGTTACTTTAAAACTCTTCTCTCATGCAAAATTTTAGACAACTTTGCCCATGATTTCATCCAACACTTCGACCGGTGAGGCCGCATTCCCGCCAGACAAAACCCACAGCACCCTGATGCGCCGCTGTCTAGAGTTAGCCGCCAAAGGCGCGGGGCGGACATCGCCCAATCCCATGGTGGGGTCGGTCATTGTTAAGGATGGACAGATTGTTGGCGAAGGATTTCATCCGCAAGCGGGCCAGCCCCATGCCGAAGTATTTGCCCTCCGGGCGGCGGGGGATAAGGCCCAAGGAGCCACCCTGTATGTAAATCTGGAGCCCTGCAACCACACCGGACGCACCCCTCCCTGCACAGAAGCTGTGTTAAAAGCCGGCATCACGACAGTGGTGATCGGCATGCAGGACCCCAACCCCAAGGCTAGCGGTGGCATCGAGCGGCTTCGAGCCGCTGGGGTTACGGTCATTACCAACATAGAAACAGCGGCCTGTGAGCGCTTAAACGAAGCCTTTATCCACCGTATTCGTCACCGCCAGCCCTTTAGTATTTTGAAATATGCCATGACCCTGGATGGCAAAATCGCCACGGACACTGGCCATAGCGCCTGGGTCACAAGTCCGGAGTCACGGCAACGGGTGCACCAGCTGCGGGGACAGTGCGACGCCGTCATCGTCGGTGGTAATACGGTTCGACGGGACAACCCTCACCTCACCAGCCACGGCGTCTGTGACCACAACCCCTTGCGGGTGGTAATGAGTCGCAGCCTAGACCTGCCCACAACCGCTAACCTGTGGCAAACCGAGACAGCCGCCACCCTGGTGTTTACTGAAGCATCGCCGCCAAAAACCACCCTACCAAAACAGGTAGAGGTCATCTCCCTGCGGCAGCTAACCCCGGCAGCAGTACTCGATGACCTCTATACACGGGGAGTGTCCAACGTTTTATGGGAATGCGGTGGCACCCTGGCCGCCGCCGCCCTTAGACAGGGCGTCATTCAAAAAGTATGGGCCTTTATTGCCCCTAAACTAATTGGTGGCAGCCAAGGACGCACCCCCGTAGGCAACATGGGCCTTACGGAAATGACCGAAGCACTAATGCTGAATGGCACCGAGCTGGAAAAAATCGGGCCGGATTGGCTAATTCAGGGGTATCTAGCCAATAACTAAAATAGCGGCGTTCCATGGAACGCCGCTATTTTAGTTACCGTTAACCATCTATAAATCGACCGGCGCGCTCAGCTGCCCCCACCTCAAACCCATGACAGCGCATCAGCAGGTCCAGCGAGCGCATAAACTCATCTCGATTGCGTACCACATCAAACCGATGAACCACCTTACCCTTTTCCAAAAACAGCAGGGTGGGCAACGTCTTCAAGCGATAGAGGTTTGCCAACTTAAGATTTTCATCCGCGTTGATGTCCAGCACCCGGACCTGGCTCGACCACTCTTGCTGGAACCGATTGAGCATGGGGGTCACCCGGCGACACAGACCACACCAAGGAGCCCAAAAATGCACCAGAACCGGTACAGGAGAAGCTAGTACAACGCGCTCAAAATTATCTTCAGTGATTGTCATTGATATTTAATTATTGTCAGTATTGAAAAAAGGCTTTTAGTACTTCTAATCTTATTAAAGTAGAGCCCAATACCAAAGGAAGATCGGATTATTATTGTGAACCTTTCGTAACAAAAAAGGAACAGATTATCCGTAAGAAAACCTACTGACGCAGATCAATATGAGCTTACGGACATTAGTCAATGACAGGCTAAGGTCTAACGCTAGAGAGCCTTCCGTAGATAGTGATATTGGACCACCAGTTGTACTGTTTGTACAGTGTTTTTTCCTTTTGAAAGCTTAAGAAAATCTTAAGCGCACCACTAATCTTTCCGTATTTTTACGCCCTCTGTAGCACCACTATCATTCTCCATATGGTGAAATGTCTAACTATGAATCTAGACATAGAAAGCTTTTTATGCTCTGTGAAAAGCGGCGTGATTACTAGATTGGGCGTCTAAGCTTCACGTTGCATATCTTGCTCAATGGCATCAAGGGTTTTGACAATTAGGCGTTTAGCTTCTAGATTCCAACCCCACGATTGCACCCCAAACGCCACATAAAAGCCAACCCCCGTGGCGATAAAATCCAACGGCTGATGCATCGAAATACCCAACAGCAAACCCAAACCACCGATACCCCAGAAAGGTAGCGCCACCATCTGCCGATCGCGCTCAACGATTTTGGCAAAAATATGGGTGGGAATGTCAGCCACTATTTGCTCTTTGACTTCTTTTTGCTGGGGATAGGGCACCGTTAGACCAACCTTGGGTCGAAGTTTTTCAATCTTTCGCGCCTCTGTACTGAACTGGGTAAGCTCGTCCTCGGCCATGGTAATGAGCTTTTCAATAGAATTCATAAAAACGCTGGATTGATGATTGGGCAAGGTTTGAGGGTGCCGAGTAGAAACCCTTAAACTGGCAAAAGTAGTTTTGAATGTGCAATATTAACATTTACTTAAGCATTATTAATTTAAGTCAGTAGTGTAACTCTCTGCAATTGGCTGGAGTGCTTCATAATTTATGGTTTCCGCTATCCCAGCATCTTACAAAAGCTTTTTGCCTCGGTTTTACCGACTATCGGTGGTGGGGATGTTCTCCAACATGATGGTGCCCCTGGCGGGGCTTTGTGACACGGCGTTTTTGGGGCATCTGTCCGATATTCACTACCTGGCTGGGGTGATTTTAGGCAGCATTCTGTTTGACTATCTCTACCGAATTCTCAAGTTTTTACGCAACAGCACCAATGCGCTGACGGCCCAAGCGGTGGGTGCCGACGATAGCACCGGCGTACTGGTGGCGGTTTTGCGATGTGGCTTGGTGGCGGTTGCGATCGCATCCCTCATTCTCCTATTGCAATATCCCGTTCAGCAGCTGGGCTTTACCATTTTGTCCGGCGCACCTGAAACCGAGCAGGCGGGCATCGCCTACTTTAATGCCCGCATTTGGGGAGCCCCGGCGGTGCTGCTCAACTTTGTCCTCATTGGTTGGTTTTTAGGCCGAGAGAAAAACGGCGTTGTCTTTTTTATCTCTTTGATGGCCAACGGCTCTAACGTGCTGCTGGACTACCTGATGATTAATCGCTGGGGTTGGGAGAGTGCTGGGGCAGGGCTAGCTACGGCCTTCAGCCAGTACCTGGGGCTGCTGGTGGGATTAGTCGCCGTGGGTCTCACCATAGACTGGTCCCTGGTGGGTAAAGCCATGGCCCAAGTGATGGATCGTCAGGCCTTAACCTCCACCCTGATTCTCAAGGGCAATATTTTAGTGCGCTTTTTGGCTCTAATTTCCGCCTATTCCATCTTTACTAACCTGAGCGCCACCTTTGGCACCATATCTCTCGCGGAGAACGGGCTGCTGTTACAAATTGCCCTGCTCAGCCAGTTTACGGTGCAGGGGGTGGGCATGACGGCCCAAACGCTCATTGGTAACTTTAACGGCAAGGGGCAAACCGACCAATGTTTGCCCGTGCTCAAAACAGCCATTATTAGTAGCTTGGTCATTTCCCTGGGCTTTGCCCTATCGGTGGTGGTTTTTCCCGAAACCATGTTCTCCCTACTCACAAGTCATCAGGACGTGAGTCAGGCCATGGGCAGCTATGCCGCCTGGCTGGTGCCGCTGCTGAGCATTACATCCGTGGCCTTTATGTTGGAAGGCTATTTTATCGGCTTAAAAGAGGGTGCCGTGTTACGTAACGGGGCCCTGTTAGGGTTTGGCCTAGGATTTGCCCCCCTAGCGATGCTGGCGGTATATCTACAAAATAGCTATTTACTATGGACGGCGCTAACCGCCTACATGGCGGTACTGATGCTATTTTTGGTGTACAAGTTAGTGAAAACGCCCCTGGCAGAACCCACGGCGATATCATCGTAATTATCGATAACGGTAGGGACGTTCCATGGAACGTCCCTACCGAATTTCTGGCTGGGAACCGCCCCTACCGAATTTTTGGGGCGTCTCAATAGTCTCAATATCTATTAGGCAAGGGGAACCCGACCTATGACATGGCAAAATCCTTGGTTGGTTGCCATCGTACTCAACACAATTTTGGTAGGGCTAGCCTTTGCCAGTCCCAAAAAGCTGCTGACCCCCCTGGGCTATCTCCACGCCTGGGCGTTGGGTGTAATTATCTGGGGCTGTCTGGACTGGCAGGCTTACGCCGTCACCATGGTGTATTTTGCAGCGGGCTCGGCGGTAACCAAGGTGGGCTTTGCGGAAAAAGAAGCCGCTGGTATTGCCGAGGAGCGCGGCGGCGTGCGCGGACCGGGTAATGTGTGGGGTTCGGCCTTAACCGCTGCCATCTGCGCGCTTTTGGTATGGATCACAGGCCTAACGTCTGCCCCCGTAATAGGGTTGTCCAACAGCCAGGTGGCACAGCTGCTGATCTTAGGGTTTGTGGCTAGCCTCAGTACCAAACTCTCGGACACCTCGGCAACAGAAATTGGCAAAGCCTACGGTCAACGGACGTTTCTAATCACCACGCTACAGCCCGTCCCTCGGGGAACCGAAGGGGCGGTGAGTCTCGAGGGAACGTTGGCGGGGGTGGTCGGGTCCCTCATCCTGGCGATTGCCGCCTGGGGGATAGGGTTTATCCCGGCTGTTGGCATTGTTATTTGCGCCATTGCTGCCTTTGTTGCCACTACCATGGAAAGCCTGATTGGGGCCACCATAGAGGATAAATTGCCAGGTCTCACCCACGATGTGGTGAATATTATTAATACCCTGATTGGGGCGGTGGTTGCGATCTCACTAGGCCTGATTCTCTAAAAATTCTCTGCCCCCTCTCTGGGAGCGCTACCCACACATTCACACCACTGATGTGAACCTTTACCCAAAGTTTCAGGACTAGGGCAGACTCATTCCGTTTAAACGGATAGATTGCTTGTTAGTCAGCATTGGTTTGGATAATGATGAAATTCGCTCACTCCCTTGGATGGACGTTAGGACTGCTGTTGCTAGGAAGTACCGTAGGTCTGGTAACGGAGCACCCAGTCTATGCCCAATCTAGACCCGTCACCTGTACCGTGTATGTTCTCAGCGAGGGGCAGTGGCGCGAAGCTATGGTGCTGCGTGCCACAGGACGCATTATCCAAGGGGCACCTAGCTGGAGCTACACCGTTGAATATCTAGACGGTGACATCGAAACCCAGGTAAGTGCAGAGCGGGTGCGCACCTGGGAGCAAGCCCAGGCAGACGAGCAAACGAGCGACAAGGTTGTCTACGATCTCTCCACCCAGGCCGGTATCGACCAGATGCTGGCCGCCCACAATGATCTGCGCCAGCAGGTGGGTGTAGATAGCCTCAGCTGGTCGACCGACCTGGCTAACAGTGCCCAGGACTGGGCAGACTACCTGATTACAGAGAACCTATTTAGCCACAGCCCCGCCAGCCAGCGAGACAATGGCTATATCGGAGAGAACCTGGCACGGTATAGGGTCTTTGGAGCCGGGACTGCCCAACGAACACCCGCCCAAGCCAGTCAAGGGTGGATTAGTGAGGCACAACATTTTAACTATGACGCCAATCGCTGTGCCACTGGTCAGCGCTGTGGCCACTACACCCAGATGGTCTGGGCCGATACGACGGAGGTGGGCTGTGCCGTCGCCCGCACCGATAATGAAAAACAAGAAGTTTGGGTGTGTCACTATGCCCCCGGTGGCAATGTTGTTGGGCAGAGACCGTATTGAGCAGAATTCTTATGAATCGTTATTTTTCAATTCCTGCGGGATTGGCTGCATTGTTGTTGGTTAGTGTTGCAGCGCCTGCCGGCCAATCGGCCCCCCGTGTGGAGTCAGTCTGTGGGCAGCCAACCTGTGACATTGAATCACTGATTGAGGCGGGACTGGCAGACGGGAACGTGGCTCAGCCCGTAGGTGGTGGCGTACCCGGGTTAAATTTTTTCGACGCGGCCCTCACCCTAGCAAGGGAAACCGGGAACTCAGCCGCAGAAGCTCGTACGCTTAACCACATGGGTACTGCCTATCGCCGCGTGGGGCGCTATCCCCAAGCTCTAGAGCGGCATCAGCGGGCCATCGCCATTGCCCCCTCCCCCCAAATTAAGGGCGAATCCCTCAACGGTTTAGGGCAGGTCCACACTAGCTTTGGCAGAATTTCTGAGGCCCTGGCTGCCCACCAACAGGCCCTAGCGCTGTTTACCCAGGCAAACCTATCAACGGGGATGGCCGATACTTGGCTATATTTGGCCGCCGCCCACGCAGAAGATCGACAGTGGGATGCGGCCCTGACCGCCTATGAAACCTCCCTAGAACAGGCCGAAGGGGATGCGGGCCGACAGGCCGCTGCCCTCCATGGCATGGGGGATATTCATTTAGAGCAAGATCGGCTAGAAGCGGCGGTAACCAGCTATCAGTCAGCGTTGGATCGATGGCGTAACGTGGGTGATGATAAGGGTATCCAAACCACCCTGACACGGCTGGGCGGAGCTTACCATCTGCAACGTCAGTATGATGTGGCCCTGGCCGCCTATGGAGATGCCTTAGGGATTTCTCGCACCCGCAGCGACCTGGCCTCAGAAGCAACGCTGTTGCAAAACATGGGGATTTCCTATGGTCGCAGCGGTGATTGGGATCCGGCGCTGGTGAAACTCTATGAGGCGGCCGCCCTGTTTGAAGAGCTGGGCTATCGCGCATTGGAGGGGGAAACCCTTAGCCAGATCGGCAATATTCTTAAGGCCCAGGGAAATCAGGAACTTGCGATCGCACTTTACAAACAGGCCATCGGCGTCTTTGAAGACGTGCGGCAGGACCTGCGGGTGCTGCCCTTAGAGCAGCGGTCGGTCTTTCCCCGCACATTTGCCGAAACCTATCGCACCCTGGCAGACTTGCTACTGCAACAGGACCGGGTAATCGAAGCCCAAGCAATTCTGGACTTGTTAAAGGTGCAAGAAGTAGACGACTTTCTGGACGACGTACCGCAAACCGCCGCACCAGACCTGGGCAAGGCACCGCTGCAACCGGCAGAAACCCAGCTGCTAGAGCTATATGACCAAACCGTGGCCGAAGGTCGAGAACTAGCTCAGCTGAGACGGATTCCGCGATCGCAGCGCACCCCGAGCCAGCAACAGCGCATCGCCGCCCTGGTCACCGCACAACAAACAAAAACCGCTGAATTCAACGACTTTATCGCCAGCCCCGAGGTGTCCACCCTGGTGACCCAGCTAGGGGATACCAGCCGTCAGCAAAACCTCAATCTGCGCAATCTCAACAGCCTGCAGGACAACCTACAGACCCTGGATAATGCGGTGCTGGTGTATCCGCTGATTTTAAAGGACCGGTTAGAGCTGGTGGTGGTCAGCCCCTACTCACCACCGCTGCATCGCACCGTCGAGGTGACAGAAAATGAGTTACAAGCAGCCCTAGAAACAGCGCGCCAGGCATTGAACAATCGCCAGCGCGATGCTCGCCCGGCCATGGAACAGCTTTACAACTATTTGGTCAAACCCATCGAAGCCGACTTGGCCCAGGCCAATGCCCAAACCATTGTCTATTCTCCCGATGGGCCGCTGCGCTATGTGCCATTGGGCGCCCTTTACGATGGCGACCAATGGCTGATCGAGCGCTTTCAAGTTACCAACATCACCGCCGCCAGCCTGACGGACTTTAATGCCGTCCCCAACCCCAACCCCAGCATTTTGGCCGCCGCCTTTAGCGAAGGCGAATACAACCTACGGGTGGGCACCCGCCAGGTCAGCCTGGCAGGACTGCCCTACGCCAAGGTTGAGGTGACCACACTAGTGGACAAATTTGCCGATGCTACCCAGCTGCTCAATGCCGCCTTTGACCGACCCACCACCATTCCCCAAATGGACGACTACAGCATTGTGCATTTAGCCACCCATGCTGAATTCGTCTCGGGTCAGCCGGAGGAGTCATTTATTCTCCTTGGCGATGGTGACCGGGTCAGCTTGCGAGATATGTCCACCTGGAGTCTGCGGAATGTGGATCTGGTGGTGCTGAGCGCCTGTCAAACGGGGCTGGGGGGCACCCTGGGCAATGGCGAAGAGATTTTAGGCTTTGGCTACCAGATTCAGCGAGCGGGGGCCAAAAGTGCGATCGCATCTCTCTGGTCCGTGGACGATGGCGGCACCCAAGCCCTGATGACCACGTTTTACGACAACCTACGTCAGGGCCAGGGCAAAGGCAATGCCCTGCGTCAGGCCCAAATTGCCCTCATCACCGAAGATCGTCAGGTACTAGAGGCCAACCAGCGAGGATTTACCCAGGAGTTTAGGGGACCCCTGCCAAATCTGCCAAACACCTACAGCCATCCCTATTACTGGTCATCCTTTATCTTGATCGGCAACAGTCTGTAGATTGGAACAACCATGGAACGCGCCCTAGAGTGTATTGCAGACGTATTGCAGACGACATGAAATCTTCTAACACCATTGATAGAACCTTTTTATGGTCTATCCCGGTTCCCTATATCCAATCGTGAACGTATGATTAGCCAAAGTTCTCCTAAATCGATCCTATGCTCTCCGAGGTTGAGCGGTCTACCCCATTGACAAACCATACCCATGGTCTTACCCCCATTGCTCAACAGTTTGTGGGTAAGGGCACGGTGCGAGACATTCGCCCCCTCGGGAGTGGCAACATTAACGACACCTATCTGGTGGATGCGGAGCAGCCGTTTGTTTTACAGCGTATCAATACCGAGGTTTTTGCCCAGCCGCGTCAGGTTATGGACAATCTCTGCCAGTTTGTCAGCCATGCCCATGGGCGGTTAAGCCAAGCGCCCTTTAACCGTCGTTGGGAAGTGCCTACGGTGCTTAGAACTAACAACAATCAACACCACTGGACAGATGACCAGGGCAACATTTGGCGCGGTCTGAGCTTTGTGTCTAACACCACCACCTTTAACACCATCCAAGACCCGCACCATGCCATCGAAATCGGCTATGGTCTCGGCTGTTTTCACAGTTTACTCAGCGACCTGTCCTCCGCCCAGCTAACCGATACCCTACCTGGGTTTCACATCACCCCCAACTATCTCCGTCAGTACGATACGGTCCTGGCACAGGCCAAAATCTTCTCCCCAGAAGAACACCATTGCTGCACCCTAATTGACACCTACCGATACCGGGCGTCCGTGTTAGAGGACGCCAAAGCCGAGGGGCATTTGCCGCTGCGCTCTATCCACGGCGATCCTAAAATAAACAACATTTTGATCGATACAGCCACCAGACAGGCCGCTAGTCTGATTGACCTAGACACCATCAAACCCGGCCTTGTCCACTACGACATTGGTGACTGTTTGCGCTCTAGCTGCAATCCGCTCGGGGAAGAAACCCAGCAGTGGCGATCCGTTAGCTTTGATGTGACACTATGCGCCACCGTCCTACGAGGGTATCTTGCGAGCGCCAGCGGTTTTCTTGATGCCGTGGAATATGACTACATTTATGACGCCATCTGGCTGATTACCTTTGAGCTGGGTCTACGCTTTTTTAGCGATCACCTGGTGGGCAATGTTTACTTTAAGACCCAGCGCCCCAACCACAATCTTCAGCGGGCGTTGGTGCAATTTCAACTGGCTGACAGCATTAATACGCAGAAACTGGCCATCCAAACCGTAATTGATCAATTAAAAGCTGAATACTGTACTGAAGCTAACCGTGCGGCTTAGAACTACTTAATACATACAACGTTCTGGATCACCTAGAGCTAGGGGGCGTTACGGCTCCCCTTGGCCTGCGATGCAGCCGTCCTAATGCCCTGGGACAGCTGCCATACCTATGTTTGTTCCCTTAGAAAATTATTCATGGCCATACCGTTTTTACTAAAACCGTTTGAACCCATTTCTGATTTAGTGATTTCTGGTCGAGTGGTGCGATCGCAATCGTCCCTCACCGTGGAGTACACCCTTACTGGCGCAGTGGCAGAGCTAAAAGTTCCCCCAGCCACCGATGCGGCCCCCAGCCGCCGCGATCATCTCTGGGAAAATACCTGTTTTGAGGTCTTTATCGGGCTGCCCGATTCCCCCCGCTACTGGGAGGTCAACGCCGCCCCCAACGGTGACTGGAACGTTTATCGCTTTGATGATTACCGCCAGGCCATGGTGGCTGAACCCGCCTGTCAGGCCGTTGCCAGCAGTTGGCAACCCTTGACCAAGGGCTATTATCTCACCCTAGAACTACCAACAGACGACTGGCTTGCCCTCGACCAGCCCCTACAGCTGGGGGTAAGCACCGTGCTCAAAACCGACAGTATTTCCCACTGGGCCCTGGCCCACCCTGGCAAAGAACCTGATTTTCATCGACGGGACAGCTTTAGCTTGGCAATCTAACGGCCATTGCTCAAAGGTCATAACTCATTCTCCTGCCGTCCCCTGCCCCAACATGTCTGGGCGGGTCAAATGCAGCACCTGAGTTGGGTAGGCAAATTCAATACCAGCATGGTCAAACCGTTCTTTAATCGCCAGGTTCATTTGTTGTTGCACATCTCGATAAACGGTATAGTCGTTGGTCTCTACCAAATAAACAATTTCGTAGTTGAGGCTAAAGTCACCAAAGCTGGCAAAGTGGGCTCGGTCAAAGGCAACCTGGGGAATCTGTTCGATCACCGTGCGAATGATCTCAGGAATCTGTTCTAGCTGGGTCATGCTGGTCTCGTAGGTGACCCCTAGGTTAAAGGCGATCCGACGCTGGGCCATGCGCTGAAAATTTTGAATGCGCGAGGCTGTTAGATCGGTATTCGCCAAAATAAGCTGTTCCCCGTCTAAGCTCTGAAGTCGCGTGGTTTTGATACCTATTTGGTTAACGGTACCGGCCATATCGCCAATAACAATAAAGTCACCAATCTCAAATGGGCGATCTAACAGAATAGAAAAGTAGCTAAACAGATCTTGCAAAATTCCCTGGGAGGCGAGGGCAATGGCCACCCCCCCAATGCCCAGACCGGTAACCACAGCGGAAATGTCAAAGCCGAGGTTATCGAGGACAAAAACAATGCCAACGGCCCACAGCACCACCCGTACAGCCGGGATGAGGGCATTGAGGCTCTGTCGCATATTGGGCTGATGGCGATGGATATACCCATAAATGCGCAGGCTATATTCGGCCACTGACCCCACCAACTGCAGCAGCAGTAGGGTGGCAAAGATAACCCCCATGGCCGTTAGCAGCTGGGAGACGGTGGGGGCCAGGGTAAGGCTTTGCAAACTGACATAGCAGGAGCCTAAATAGAGCAGCCACAGGGTAGGGCGCTCTATCAGGCGGACGAGCTGATCGTCTAATGTGGTGATGGTGCGCTTGGCCCAGCGCTTTAGGCGACTGAGGATAATACGTTTGAGCAGGTGTGCGATCGCAACCCCCACCCCAATACTCAGTAGCGCAATGCCATAGGCGGCAACGGTATTGCCTAAAAAAGTTTGCTCTAATACGTCAGGCACTGTGGGGGCTAAAAGCATCATCCTGTCTAAGGTAGCAGGGGAAGGGGATAAAAGTAGCGCCTCATCTAATCTCTACGGTAGTCATTGATGACGGTCATTGATGACGGTCATCAATGACCAAACCAGACCACATATTCCGATGGTATTCTCGGCTTATGCTTAAAAAGACAGCCACAGCCATCACCGTTCAAATAAAATGCCGTTGTTCATTTAGGGTGTGAACCGATCTGTGAGCTATGCAATGGGCCAATGTTTGCCCAATAAAGTCATAGCGGGGATCCGCAATGCCAACAAAATTTATCCTTCTACTCGACGCACGGAAACTATGGTGGAGATTTCGGACATTTACGAAGCGTTGGCAGGTACGATTCCTCAGAATCAAAACGGTGAGCCGGGCTTTCTCAGTCTTTCAGAGACCAATCTCCCCACACCTCCCCAGGTTGTCTCAGTAAAGTCCCTTTGCATCACCTGGGGCTACCATTTCTACAACGATACCCCTGTCGATCAGATGGCTATCGAGATCGACAAACCGACATGTGCTCACCTGGGGCTGCTGATATTGTCATGTCTGTTCCATCCAGCCCCAAAGCGAACGGTGGTTTGTTTGCCACACAAACGGTCCACCATCAAAGAACTTCGCATCGACTACGACTGGACGGCCAATCACGACTACCCAGGCTACGTCGCTCGCCCATTCCGATTTAACTTCTACCCACAGCCACAAAAGCGGCACCCTTGGCTATACACGGCTATCGACGTCAGTGAACTACCAATCGTGACCCTTACCAACCGTGATGAGACGATTACCTCCCACGAACAACTCTCTGGGCGAGATGTGGCCCTTGGGTTTGGGTGTTTTCGAGGGGCGGCTCTATTCGCAGAACTACTGCTCAATGCCAGCTTAGATGAGACCACAGAGCGGGAGTACAGACTCGAGGGCGAGCTCGGCCTTAGGGGTGTGGGACCGGGTAGTTCGGAGTTGACCCTATGGCTGCCGGGTAGTTTAGGCTATCTTGATGCACCGCCGCTTGTCTGACGCATAATCGAGCGATGCCCATAGAAACATTTCCTCAAACCAGGTGAATCACTTGAATTCGATAACGATACGTCTAGCCAAGCCAAATGATGCTGAAACCATTGCTGCTTTTAATCGAGCCATGGCCCAGGAGACAGAAAATAAGGACCTAATTCCTGAGGTGATTTTGGCGGGGGTGAGGGCCTTATTTGAGCATCCAACCCGGGGGTTCTACATTGTTGCAGAGACTGAGGGTAACGTCGTGGCTTGCTTAATGATCACGACAGAATGGAGCGACTGGCGTAATGGGGTATTTTGGTGGGTGCAAAGCGTCTTTGTGCAGGCTGACCATCGTCGTCGTGGCATCTATCGCAGCATGTATGGATTTGTTAAAGAACTTGCTGAGGAAGAGCCTGGGGTTTGTGGATTTCGTTTGTATGTTGAGCAGGATAACGATCGGGCGCAAGAGACATATAGGGCTCTGGGAATGACCCAGAGTCCCTATCGTTTGTTTGAAGAGTTAAAGTCTGATGTTTAGCTAAGCCGCACGATGGAGGAAAAACCAGACTCCGCAGATGGCTAAGAAGATTAAAACCAGGCAAATGAGGAGATAGTTGGGTTTCTTTGGGGGTGCTTCTGCGATCGCAACCTTAGCCACCGTGCAGTCACCCAGGCTATAGCCCTCTCCAGGCTGTAGGGTCACAACCACCGTTTCATCGTCTTCACAGGCAACCGCATCGGCCAGAGGGGTCACCTCAATACAGACGTCCGTTTCTCCTTTTGGTAAGGTCACACTGCGATTAATTGCCTTATAGTCCTTACCCTCAGTGGCGGTTCCACCTACGGCATAACAAACTACCGTATCCTCCATCACAGGTTCGTTGGCACAGATCAAGAACTTACCAGTATCAATACAAATTTCGCCCTTTTGGGGTTCAGCTGCCTTAGGATCGGGGGACTTGATTTTGATCACCGCAGCAGGCTTCAACAGCAATGAGGTATCAATTCGAAAGTGCGACTTTGAGGTGTGACGCTCTGCAAAAAATAGTTCAAAGGCGTAGTTTTTACCCTTTTCCAAAACTAGAATTTCGCCAGAGGGTAGGGTCTTGGTTAGCTGAGTCCCTCCATCCGTAATCATCAGATCGATGTCATCCGTCAAAGAGTTATGCACTCCCCCCAAATCAATCACAAGTTTGCCATCGATAAACACCCACAGGTCATCATCCCCGGTGAATGTAAATTTCTCATGGCCCTGGTAGGTAAACTCGGAATGGATCTCGTAGGTAAAGTGATAGTTGTGCTTACGCCCTTCATTGCCAAACAGCTGGTCGTCAATGGGAAAGAACTGCAGGTTCTCATAGGTAAAGATCCCATCGCCGTTGCTGTCGTCTAGAACAATGTCTAATGAGGTATTCTGGTTAATTGTTTCAATATCTCGATACCACTGGTCAAAATTCTCTTTACCCGTGGTTGTTTTACCCTTACCACCGTTATAAATGGGTTTACGGTCTTCACCTAACAGGGGTTCAACAATATTTTTCTCGGGGGCAATGACATGCTCAAAATCAGGGTGACTATCTTTGAAATCACGAATTTTTCCAGATAATGTAATCTGTGGCATGGTAGGCTCCTTAGGTTGAAAATAAGCAGGTGATTTTTCATACAGTTGCGATCGCAATTTTTCCAGACGATACGTACGCAAATCTGCCCATAGTGCAGATAAAATATGACCTACAAAATTGTGAACCTACGTAACAACCCACAGTTTTGTCAGCGGCGAGACCATGACAACTCAGGCAATTCTCATAGGGGCTCACCACAATAGACGGCATGTGCTGAAATTGCCGGACGCCCCCATCCACCATGCCAACTCCACAGCCCAAACAGCCGTCTCGTCGCGGCCTACTAAAATACCTGGGACTTTTAACCGGTGCAGTCGCCCTACCATCGGCACTAAAGACATCGGCACCGAAGACGTTGGGAGCACAGCAATCATCATTCGAGCCCCCAGAATCATCTGCGCCCTTATTAGACCAGCCCTTAACCACGCCGTTGACAGCTGCGGGCCTTAACCCCCATCGGGTGGTTCTCGTCAAAACAACCGACCGAGCCAGTGGTGTACGTCGTGCCATGGAGCTGTTACAGGTTCCCAGCTTTAGTGGCAAGCAAGTTTTTATCAAACCCAACTACAACACGGGCGATCCAGCACCAGCCGCCACCGATCCCGCCGTACTAGAGACCCTGGTGCAATCAATCCAAAGTGCAGGGGCCAGCACCATCACCGTGGGTGACCGTTCGGGCATGGCAGAAACCCGTCAAGCCATGGAAAGAATGCAGGTCTTTTCCCTGGCTCAGCGCTACGGGTTTAATACCCTTGTCTTTGATGAACTTGGTCGGGATGACTGGCAATATTTTCCGGCAACAGGCACTCACTGGTCCCAAGGATTTGCGATCGCCCGCCCCGTCCTCAACGCCGATGCCATCGTCAACGTCTGCTGTCTTAAAACCCACCGCTTTGGTGGTCACTTCACCCTTTCCCTCAAAAACACCATCGGCATGGTGGCCCGCTACGTCCCAGGGGATGAGCATGACTATATGCGCGAGCTACACCGGTCCACCAATCAACGACTGATGATTGCGGATGTTAATAAAGCCTATCGCCCCTCACTGATCGTGATCGACGGCGTCGATGCCTTTGTCGGTGGTGGTCCCGAACAGGGACAGCGAGTACAGGCTGGCGTCATTTTAGCTAGCACAGACCGGATTGCCATCGACGCGGTTGGCATCGCCATGTTAAGAAAGCTAGGCACCACCCGCGAGGTGGCTGGTGGCTCAATCTGGAGCCAAACCCAGATTCGTCGAGCCGCTGATTTAGGATTGGGCGCTGTCAATGCAGCTCAAGTGGAGCTAGTCACCGCCGATCAAGCAAGCGCGCAAATGGCCGATGAAATTCGTCCTTTTTTAAGCTGACCACCCCACAGAGGGTACAAAATAGCGTTTGAAACAATTGTTTTATCAACCCTCTGAACAACAACGTAGCAATATCCACGTCAGGATCGACGGTAACCCCAACCAACAATACGCATTACTATTTCATAATTATCTTCGAGCACATCCCAATTCAGCTAAATCTGTTGAATTGATCAAACAAGAAATTGCCAAACGCCATACCCAGGATAGTGATGCCTACTATGACATCAAAGACCCAGTCTACGATCTTATTTGGGAGGCCGCTCTTGCATGGGCTGACAATAAAATTTAGTCCTGATTGTTGCCCCTTACGACAAACTGCTGAATGTATTCAGTAGTTTGTCGTAAGCATTGCTGTCGCCATTTAAATTCCAGGGATTATATATGGCCTGAACCGTAGATATCAAGCTATATTTCCTGAAATAAAAAGATCAGGTAAGTACTCTTTAACGTTGATTGTTTCAGGCCGATCGACGACATAGTATCTGAAGACTGAGTTATTAAATCAACTCCAACAGAATCATCCTTATTGTTCAAGAAATATGTTGACTAATTATGGGAAAATTACTACCTAAGCCATCAGGTTACGCAGCTCGTTTGGTAAAACGATGGCCCTTATTACTAGGGGCACTCAGCTCGTTGGCTCTGTTTTCTAGCTGTAGCAATTTTTCAAATGAACGTACATCGTTAGTCAGTTCAGACAAAGTAATTCGCTCTGCCTATGCCAGTTTAGAAGAACTTTTTCAAACTGAAGTAATCAACATCGGCTTAGAACAATTAGGCTATACGCCCATTAGTGGGTCCGAGCTTGAGTACGATATTATTCACCAGGCTCTGGGCCGTAACTATTTAGACTACACTGCCGTTCATTGGAACCCAATCCACAGAGATTTCTTTGAAGAGAACGGTGGCCATACCGAGTTAAAACGGTTAAAGCCGCTGATTGAGAACGCTCTGCAAGGTTATTTGATCGATAAAGCCACCTCCACATCGAACAATATCAGCAGTCTAAAGCAACTTGCCGATCCAGAAATCGCCAAATTATTTGACACCAATGGTAATGGCAAAGCTAATCTCGTCGGCTGTCCCCGTGGATGGGCATGTCGGGGCGTCATCGAGTCTCATTTAGATGATTACAATTTGCGTGCCACTGTAGAACAAGATAGCTATGAGTACAATGCCTCGATAGAAAGAACTATCCAGCGCTACGAGGCAGATGAACCCGTGCTCTACTTTACATGGACCCCCCTATGGGTCAGCAGTGTTTTAATACCTGACCAAGACGTTATCTGGTTGGATGTTCCACCCCTTAGTCCTCAGCAAAATGAGTCTGTGGTCAATGGCACAAATCTTGGCTTTGAAATTAATCAAATTCAAATTTTGGCAAATCGTAACTTTTTAAGAGAGCATCCCGACATTGACCGATGGTTCGAACTAGTCAGCATTCCCATCACTGATGTTAGCCTGCAAAATCAGCGCATGCGGGATGGAGAAAATACCCCTGCGGATATTCGTCGTCATGCAGAAGAGTGGATTCAAAATAATCAAGGCACGTTTGACAGTTGGTTAGACGATGCCAAACGAGTGGGAAAAATTTAAAAAATCAGCAAAATTCTTCTCAAGGATAAGGCGTTTGCATCCAAATAGACCACCGCCATAATCAGTAGGGGCATTGCATGCAATGCCCCTACTGATATCGTCTTTCCC
>ERZ1740059.411-NODE-411-length-23032-cov-6.291030_pt1 | contig 23032 bp, 18 predicted proteins | sample MGYA00581744_ERZ1740059 | MGnify/ENA primary metagenome ERZ1740059 (study PRJEB43018, sample SAMN04849738) | marine metagenome | isolation source: floating plastic debris | place: Pacific Ocean | collected 2008-08-28 | study: EMG produced TPA metagenomics assembly... | reverse complement strand
CTGCTAGGGGACCACCCGTCGGAGCGCCTGCGTATCGACCAGACGAGCCAGATTTCTTCCGTGAGGTCGCAGCAAGACTAGAGAGCGCTCTAGTCATCTCGAAGAGACTCACATTGGTCCGCCATGAAGAAACCTTCACAAGCGGAAAGCGGAATGAGCCCGCTGGGACAAACCCACGCGCTATCCTCGCACGTGGAGGGTTGTTCGATATCGCTGCAGCAGACCCGATCTAACGGAACACCCGGAAAGAACGCAACGCGCTCTACACACATCGGCGCGCGATCGACGCATCCCCTCGGATCTCCTCCCGAGTCTCCGAAGTCTCCTGGAGGGTTCCTACGGCTTGCGCAGCCCGCCGTGGCCGAAAGCAGACCGGCAACGAAGACCGTGCGCAAGGCGGCGGGCAAGGGGCGGCGCCGAGGACGACACATCACGACGAGCACTCTCCGACGCTCGTTGCCGTAGCCAGGCCGGCGCACGCCGCGTCCCAGGCAGTAACGCAGGAGCCAGGGCCCAATCACACACTCGGGTGTGTAGCTGGCCACACGGCGCTTCGGCGCTGCGAGTTAGGCCAATGAAGTTATTGGCATCCCCGAGCCGCTTCGAAGGGGTGACCTCCAGCTTGGGATTCTCTTCGGCTCTCATCTGATTCCGAGCACTGGGGCCCATGGCGGCTACGTGCCGGTGTGCCGTGGTGGTATCCGCTCGGCGGCGGGATCGGATGCGGGGGGCCGCGAGCCGGGACCGCCACCATCGTGCGGGTTCGACGGCCGTCCCGCGCCGGGCGCCAAACTCCGATTGACAATCGGAAGCTGAATCGGGTTGCCTGAGGAGGCCATGGCTGGCCGCGACCACCTTCCTCCGATCGGCGCGCTCGAGCTCGAGGTGCTCGAGCACCTCTGGGCGACCGGGGAGGCCGACGTGCACGAGACCCACGCTGCTCTGCACCAGCCCGGCGGGAGGAGCGTCAACACCGTGGGGTCGGCGCTCGAACGCCTCCACCGGAAGGGCCTCGTCTCCCGCCAGAAGGTCTCGCACCGCTACCGCTACACGCCGGCGATTCGGCGAGAGGCCTTTCAGGCGCGCCGCATGGTCGACGCGATCGGTGGCGCGCAAGCGCTCGCCGACCTGGGATTGCTCGCGGCGTTCGTCGACGCCGTCGCCGAGACCGATGAGAGCTCTCTCGAGGACCTCGAGAACCTCATCGCGAAGCGAAGGCGGCATATACCGTGATGGGTATGGCACTCCATCTCGTCGTCGTCTTCGGCAGCACGGCGCTGGCCACGTCGCTCGTCGTCGGCGTCGCTGCGCGCTGCTGGCGCGAGCGAGCATCGCGGTGGACCCCCCTCGCGCAGTCGCGAGTCTCCATCGCCGCCCTGTCCGCCCCACTCTTCCTCGCGCTTCTGCTCGTCGGCGCCGTGGCGCTTCCGCATGCGTGGTTCGGCCTCCCTGACCACTGCCTCGACCATCCCGGACACCTCCATCTCTGCATCGTTCACGGCGCCCCCTTCCCCTCGGTCGCCATCGCCATCGCCGGCGGCGGCCTCATCTTCTTCCTCGGCGGTCGGCTCGCCCTGTCGGTGAGCGCCGCCCTTCGAGGCGCCGTGACGGGCCATCGCATCGTCTCCCTCGCGCGTCGGGAAGGGGACGTCTGGGTCTTGCCCGGCGAGACGCCCGAGGCCTTCACCGTCGGCCTCCTGCGGCCCGCCGTCGTCGTGAGCGCACCCGTGCGCGCCGCGGACGAGCGCTGGCGCGCGGTGTTCGCGCATGAACGGGCTCACGCGGCGGGGCGCCATCCTCTCCTTCGTGTCATCGCGAGAGTGCTCGGCGCTTTCCATTGGCCCGCCGTTTCGCGACGCCTCACGGCCTCGCTTCACGATGCGCAGGAGCTCTGGGCGGACGCGGAGGCCGCGCGCGCCCTCGGCTCACCGGTCGACGTGGCCGAGACTCTCGTCGACTGGATGCGCTGGCGCCGCGCCAGCCCCTCGGGTGCCGTCACCTTCGAGGCCGACCCGCTCGGGACACGCGTGCGCCGGCTCCTCGACGACACACCCCCGGCAGCGGGACTCTCGCTCGGCGCCATCGCGCTGACGGCCTGCGCCGCCTTCGTGCTCGTGGCGAGCGCGGCGCCTGGTCTGCATCACACCGTCGAGACGGCGCTCGGGCTGCTCCAGAACTGAGGTACGCCCTTGTTCTCTCGCCTCGACGCTATCGTGCGGAAAACTCCGATAGCTGCTCGGAGCTTTGTCGCGGCGTGCGCGTTCCTGGCCATCGTGCCGACGGCGAACGCGCAGTCGTGGACTGAAGCCGAGGTCGCATCGCGGACGCGGGCAGGCGCCCCCTTGGTGTTGGCGGCACGCGCTCACGCGGCGCGCGCGGAGGCTCGGCTCCGCGGCGCGGGCCTGCCGGAGAACCCCTTCCTCGACTGGGAGCGCCAGGAGGCCTTCGCGCCGAACGCGCAGAGTCAGGACGTCGTGCGCCTCCACGTTCCGTTGGATCTCTCGGGGCGCCGCCGGACCGAGCGGCTCCTCGCGGAGCTCGCGGGCGCCGACGCCAACGCGGAAGCGGCGCGGGTGGGACTCGAGCTCGTCGCAGACGCCCTCTCGCACTTCTACCGCGCGCTGGCCGTGGAACGACGCCTCGCGATCTTGCGTCAGGGACAAGAGTCCCTCGACCAGGCCGAGCGCGTGCTCGCTCGCCGGCAGAACGCGGGAGACGCCTCGGGCTACGAACGCTCTCGGCTGGCGCTCGAGCGGGAGCTCGCCCGGGGCCAACTCGAGGAGACAGCGGCAGCGCAGGCGATCCTCCTCGCCGAGCTCGCCGCCCGAGTGGGGGCTCGGGAGGCGCCGGCTTCCGTACACGGCACCTTCGACGTCCCCGCTCCGGCGTCGCTCGATACGCTGCTGACCCAGGCGCAGGCGCAGCATCCGGTGTTGCGAGAGGTGGAGGCACGCCGCGCTGTCGCGCAGCGTGCCGAGCGCGCCGCGCGCTCCGCATGGGTCCCGCCCCTCGAGATCTTTGGTGGATACAACGTGCAAACCGGTCCACGAACCGGTCGCGGCTACGCCGTGGGACTGGTCCTCGACGTGCCCGTCTTCGACCGCGGCCAGGGCGCCCAAGCCCGCGCTTCCGCCGAGCTGGCGCCCCGCGCGGACTACGAGAACGCGCTCGCGTGGTCCTTGCGTTCGATGGTCGCGGCAGCGCGGACGCGCCTCATGGCCGCGCGAAGGGAGCGAGATCGCTTTTCCGCCGCCGCCGATCACCACGCCGACGTGCTCCTTCGCGCCGCGGCCGCCGGCTACCGCGAGGGAGAGCGCAGCCTGGTCGAGCTTCTGGATGCGCGCCGCGCGGCGTTGGAGGTAGCCCACCGAAAGCTCGCGCTGGACGTCGCGACCCGGCTCGCCGACATCGAGCTTCGAAGGGCGACGGGGGATCTATGAGGCTCCTGCTTCCGATCGCGCTTCTCGTGTGCGTCGGGTGCCACGAGCACCCGCACCACGACCACGCGCACGGCGACGACCACGAGCACGGCGACGACCACGAGCACGGCGACGACCACGAGCACGGCGACCACGAGCACGGCGACCACGACGGCACCGCGGTCAGCATCCTGGTGTGGAGCGACGACGGGCTCGAGCTCTTCGCCGAGCATTCCCCGGCCGTGGTCGGCCGCGAGCTCTCGTTCCTCGCGCACATCACGAAGCTCGAGGACTTCTCGGCCGTGGAGGCGGAGGCCGTTCGCCTCACGCTCACGGGCCCCGACGCGCTGGACGTCACCGCGCCGATGCTCCGTTCGGGCATCTACCGGCTCGAGGTCGCCCCGCGTGTCGCGGGCACCTACCAAGCAACGCTCTCGGTCGGCGACCTGGGAGTCGTGGGTCCCTTCGCCCTCGAGATACACCCGACCGAGAGCGACGCCGCCCACGCCGCCCCGGAGGACGAGACCGACGAGATTGCCTTCTTGAAGGAGCAGCAGTGGCGCGTTCCCTTTGCCACGGCGTTCGCCGAGAGCGCTCGCGTGCGCCCATCGGTCGAGGTGAGCGGCCAGCTCACCGCGCCACCGGGCGGGGTGGCTCAGCTTCATGCCCCCGTCGCCGGACGCATCGTCGCGCCACCGGGGGGCTTTCCCGCGCTCGGGACGCCCCTCGCGGCGAATACGCTTCTCGCCACGCTCGCCCCCACCCCGGGCTCCCCCGAGGAGTCGACGCGCGCCCGGCTCGCAGTGGTCGAGGCCGAAGCGCGCGTCGAGGCGAGCCACGTAGAAGTCGCCCGGGCGGAGCGACTCCTCGCCGACGAGGCCATCCCCGGTCGGCGCCTCGACGAAGCGCGGCGCGAGCTCACCGTCGCGGAAGCTGGGCTGGAGGCCGCGCGCCGAACCCAGTCGCTCTACGCCGCTGCCCAGCGGGGCCGGGGCCAGGGTTCCTGGCGGGTCACGAGCCCCATCGCCGGCGTGCTCGACGCGGTGGACGTCTCGCCGGGCGAGGCCGTCGACGCGGGCGAGCACCTCTTCCGCGTCGTCGACACGCGGGTGCTCTGGGTGACGGCCTCGCTTCCGGAGGCCTGGGCCGAGGACTTCGTGCCCGACGCCAACGCCTCGTTTCAGCTTCTCGGGGGTGAGCGTTGGCTCCCCATCGACCTCTCGGGCGATGCGTCCCTCGTCCACGCGTCGCGCACCGTCGACGCGGTCAGCCGGACCGTCCGCGTCGTCTATGCGCTCGGCGCACCCGAGCCCGCGCTGCGCGTGGGGGCAGCGGTCAGGGTGCTCGTAGCCACGGGCGAACCGGTCGAGTCCGTGACCGTCCCCCGAAGCGCCATCGTCGAGATCGAAGGCCGGCAAGTGGTCTACGTGCAGAGGAACGGGGAGTCGTTCGAGGAGCGCGCCGTTCGGCTCGGCCCCTACGAGCGCGACCTCGTCGCCATCGTTGCGGGGCTCGAGAGTGGCGAGCGGGTGGTGACGCGGGGCGCGCACCTGGTGCGGCTCGCGGGGAGCAGCGGCGCGGTGGGCCATGGCCACGTGCATTGAGGCGTCGCGCACATGATCGACGCGATTCTCCGCGCTTCCCTCGGCCATCGGGCGGTCGTGCTGGTCCTTTCCGCGCTGCTCCTCGCGGTGGGCACGTACCGGCTACGCGGCATGCGCGTCGACGTCTTTCCCGACCTCAGCGCGCCGCGCGTCACGCTCGTGACGGAGGCGGCGGGGCTCGCGCCGACGGAGGTGGAGCAGCTCATCACCTTCCCTCTGGAGACCACCGTCCAGGGCATCGCCGGCACGCGACGCGTTCGCTCGGCCTCGGCCGCCGGCATCTCCATCGTATGGGTCGAGTTCGACTGGGACACGCCGGGGCCTCTGGCTCGGCAGCGGGTGATGGAGCGCCTGCCCGAGGCGGCAGCGCGGCTGCCACCGGAAGCCGAAGCGCCTGTCCTCGCGCCGCCATCGTCGGTCATGGGCGAGATCGCCTTCGTGGCGCTCACGAGCGAGGCCCTCGCGCCCATGGAGCTTCGGCGCATCGCCGAGCGCGACGTGCGCCGGCGCCTGCTCGCGGTCCCGGGCGTATCCCAGGTGGTCGCGCTCGGCGGCGAGGAGCGCCAGTACCAGATCCTCCTCGACCCCCAGCGACTGCGGCGCTTCGGTTTGACGGGCACGGAAGTGGCCCGCGCGATCGAACACGGCAGCCGGAACGCACCCGGTGGCTACGTGGTCGAAGCAGGCCAGGAGTCCGTCGTGCGTGTGCTGGGTCGCGCGCGGGGCGAGGCGGAGCTCGCCGCGATTCGCATCGCCTCGCGGGACGGCGTTCCCGTGCGGGTCGACGACGTCGCCACCGTGAGCGTGGGTCCCGCGCACCGCCGCGGCGCGGGCAGCTTCAACGCCCGCCCGGCGGTCGTGCTGAGCATCGTGCGCCAGCCCGAGGCGGACACGCTGGCGACGACCCGGCGCGTCGACGAAGCGCTCGACGCTCTGGAGGCCGGGCTCGGGGCGCGCGGCGTCACGCTCGAGCGAGCGCTCCTCCGCCAGTCCGCCTTCATCGAGACCGCGCTCGCCAACCTCTACGAGGTGCTTCGGGACGGCGCCTTTCTGGTCGCGCTGATCCTGGTGCTCTTCCTCTGGCACCCAGGCGCGACGGTGGTGAGCGTGTTGGCGCTGCCGCTTTCGATGCTGAGTGCGACGTTGGCGCTCGAAGCTCTCGGCTTGAGCCTCGACACCATGACGCTCGGAGGGCTGGCCATCGCCATCGGCGAGCTCGTCGACGATGCGATCATCGACGTCGAGAACATCGCGCGGCGGCTACGAGAACGCGCTGCGGAGCCGGCAAGCGAGCGACGTCCCGTGCTCACGACGGTGCTGGAGGCCTCCCGCGAGATCCGGGCGTCCATCGTGAGCGCGACGGCCGTACTGTTGCTCGTCTTCACGCCGCTGCTCTTTCTCGGCGGCATCGAAGGTCGCCTCCTCCGTCCTTTGGCGCTCGCGTACCTGGTGGCCATTCTCGCGTCGCTGGCCGTGGCAATCACGGTCACGCCCGTGCTCGCTTCGTATCTCTTGCCGCGTCGTGGCGGCGACGACGCGCCCGCACAGCCGCCGCTCCAGCGCTGGCTGCTCCGCGCATACACGCCGCTGCTGCGGGCGTCCTTGGTCGCGCCGGGGCGGGTGGCGAGCGCGGCGCTGCTCTTCGTGGGGGCAGGCCTCTTCGCCCTCGCCGGGACCGGGCGGGCGTTCCTCCCGAGCTTCAACGAAGGGAGCCTGAACCTCGCGATGGTGCTCCTCCCGGGGACCGCGCTCGAGGAGAGCGACGCCCTCGGACGGCTCGCCGAAGAGGCGCTCCTCGCCGATCCCGCCGTGCTCTCGACGACGCGGCGGACCGGGCGCGCCGAGCGCAACGAGCACGTGCAAGGCCCCGAAGCGAGCGAGATGGACGTGCTCTTGCGTCCCGAGGACCCGCGCGACCGCGAGACGCTGCTCCGCGACCTCCGCGAACGGCTGAGCGTGGTGCCCGGCGCGAGCTTCACCTTCGGGCAGCCACTCTCGCACCGCATCGACCACATGCTCTCGGGGCAACGGACGGCGCTGGCGGTGCGGGTCGTCGGCGAGGATCTCGACGCGGCACGGCGCACCGCACGCCGGGTCGAAGCCGCGCTCGAGGGTGTGCCCGGACTCGTGGACGTACAGGTGGAGCCGCTCGTCGATACGCCGCAGCTCGTCGTCGATGTCGATGGGGCCGCGGCGGCGCAGCACGGGCTCTCGCGGGGCGAAGCGGCGGCAGCAGTCGGGCTTGCGCTTTGGGGACGCGAGGTGGGGCGGGTCTTCGAGGACGGCACCGCCACGGCCGTCGTCGCCCGCTACGAGGACGCCGCCCGCGCGAACCAAGACCAGCTCCGAGGCTTACGGGTGCCGACGCCCGCAGGCGCATCCGTACCGCTTTCGGCCCTCGCCGACGTCCGTCGCGACCGGGCTCCCAACTACGTGCTCCGAGAGAACGCGCGCCGTCGTGTCGCGGTGACGGCCAACGTGGCGGGCCGGGATTTGCGCAGCGTCGTTCAAGACATGCGGGCGGCCGTGGCGACGTCGGTAGAGGTGCCGGCGGGCCTGCGCATCGAGTACGCCGGCCAGTTCGAGCAGGAGGAGGCGGCGACCCGGCGCCTGACGCTGCTCGGGCTGCTCGTCGTGCTCGGCATCGTGCTGATCGTGGGCGGCACGCTGCGCAGCCTGCGCCGCACGGCCATCGTGCTCAGCAACCTGCCTCTCGCGCTGGCGGGAGGGGTCGTGGGCGTCTACCTGGCGGGCGGCGTGATGAACGTGGCGACGACCATCGGCTTCATCACGCTCTTTGGCATCGCGACGCGCAACGGGATCCTGCTCGCCACGCGCACCGCGGATCTCGAGGCGAAAGGGCACGCCCGGGAAGAGGCGGTCGACGTCGCCGCGCGTGAACGGCTGGCGCCGATTCTGATGACGGCGCTCACCGCTGCGCTCGGGCTGCTACCCCTCGCCATCGCGCTGGGCCAGCCCGGGGCCGAGATCCAGGCACCGATGGCGCTGGTCATCGTGACGGGCCTGACGAGCTCGACGGCGCTGAACATGGTGGTCGTACCGGCGCTGCTCGCGCGGTGGGGCGGAGCCCCGTCCCGCTGAGGAGTGGAGCCGACACATCGGCGTGAGCGCCCTAATCGTCTCGAAGAGACTCGCATTGGTCCTCCATGAAGAGGCCTTCACAGGCGGAAAGCATGATGAAGCCGCTGGGACAAGCCCACGCGCCCTCCTCGCACGTTGAAGGTTGCTCAGCATCGCTGCAGCAAACCCGATCAAACGGAACACCTGGAAAGAACACGACGCGCTCGACGCACATTGGCGCGCGACCGAGGCACCCCCCCGGATCTGTTCCCGAGTCTCCGAGATCTCCTGGAGGGTGCCCACGGCTTTGGCAGCCCATCGCAGACAGCAGACCGACAGCGAAGCAAACCGTTCGCAACGCGGCGGGCAAAGAACGGCACCGAGAACGACACATCACGACGAGCACCCTCCGACGCTCGTTGCCGTAGCCAGGCCGGCGCACGCTGCGTCCCGGGCAGCATGGCAGCAGCCAGGGTCCAAACCACACACTCGGGTCTTTGGATGGCGGCACGGCGACTTCGGCCCGCGAGCTAAGCGCTTCAAATCAATGGCACCCCCGACACGATTCGAACGTGTGACCTTCAGCTTAGGAAGCCGCTGCTCTATCCAGCTGAGCTACGGGGGCAGGAGGCGGAGGCGTAGCACGCTCCGTCGGGGGGCGGGAGCAGGGCGGCGCGGCGAGCAGGCTGCGGCTCAGGGCTGGGCGCGGAAGCGCCATTCGCAGGTGCCCTCGGCCGTGGTGCCTTCGAGGAGCACGGCGAGGCGGCCGCCTTCGCGGGTGGCCTGGCCGGCGACCGTCGCTTCCGCGCGCGCGTCTCCGGCGACGCAGTCGCAGTGGGTGCGTGGGTCCACGTGGAGGCGCTCGCCGCTCACGTCGGCCTCGGCCGCGCAGCCCGGGAGCTCCAGGCGGTAGCGGCGCTCGCCCGCCTTCGCGATGAGGAGCTCGGCGTTGTCCGCACCGCCGCCCTGGGTGCGCAGCTCGCCCTCCACCGTGAAGCGGGCGCTCGCCGAGAGCTGGCCGCGGTAGGCGCCCTCCCAGCCCAGCGCCTCGTCGCCGCTGCAGGCCGTCGCCAGGAGCAGAGCGCACGCAAGCCCACCAGGTAGCGCCGCCCTCCCCCGCCTCGTCCCGCCGCGCATCAGTAGGTGAGCAGCGAGTGCACGGCGTGGGGGGCGAGCTTCTCGCGGCCCTTCAGGAAGCCGAGCTCGATCACGAAGGCGAAGCCGACCACCTCGGCGCCGAGCTGCGTCACCAGATCCGCCGTGGCCTTGGCCGTCCCCCCCGTCGCGATGAGGTCGTCGACGATGAGCGCCTTCTCGCCCGGCTTCAGCGCATCGGCGTGCATCTCCAGCGCGTCGGTCCCGTACTCGAGCGCGTACTCCACCCGGATCGACTCCGCCGGGAGCTTATCGGGCTTGCGCGCCGGCACGAAGGGCAGCCGCAACCGCGCCGCCAGCGCCGCGCCGAAGATGAAGCCCCGGCTCTCCATGCCCACGATGGCCTCGGCTCCGCTCTTCGCCGCCCGCTCACCCAGCAGATCCAGCGTGGTCGTGAAGCCGCCGGGGTGCGCCAGGAGCGGCGTGATGTCCTTGAAGAGGATCCCGGGCTTCGGGAAGTCCGGCACGTCGCGGATGAGGCTCCGCAGGAGATCGTGGCGCTCGTCGCTCATGGCTCGGACCTAGCACGAGGCGCGGGCCGCAGGGGCCGCGTTGCCCCGTCCGCTCTACTCCGCGGCGTGGGGGCGCGGGCCCGCCACGAAGCTCGCCAGGCCGAAGTGGTCCCCGCGCGTCGCCTCGAGCGTGAGCGGGGTGACGCTCACCATGCCCGCTTCGATGGCGTCCGTGTCCGAGCCGTCGAGGGGCACGTGCTTCGGCGCGCCCGGCAGGCCGATCCAGAAGTACTCGCGGCCGCGCGGATCCCGGCGCACGTCGACGCCCTCCGAGTAGTGCCGGCGACCGAGGCGCGTCGCGCGAACGCCCGCGAAGGGCCGATCGCCCACCGAGGGGCGCGGGAAGTTCACGTTGAGCAGCACCGGCTGGCCCTCGGGCGGCACCGCCTCGAGCGTGCGCTTCGCGAGGTCGCTCGCGAGCCGGGCGCAGGGCGCCACGGGGCCCGCACCGCCCACCATGGAGAACGCCAGCGCCGGGACGCCGCGGAGCGCGCCCTCCCGCGCCGCCGCCACCGTGCCCGAGTAGTAGACGTCGGAGCCCAGGTTCGGTCCGTGGTTCATGCCGCTCACCACCAGGTCCGGCCGCCGCGGGAGCAGGTCCTCGCGATAGAGCGCGCAGTAGACGCAATCGGCCGGGGTGCCGTCGATGGCGTGCACGTCGTCGCCCATCACCTCGTGGCGGAGCGGGTGGTGCAGGCTGATGGAGTGGCTCTGGCCGCTCTGCTCGTGCTTGGGCGCCACCACCACCACGTCGGCCCAGCTGCGCAGCGCCTCGACCATGCCTCGCAGCCCCGGTGCGTCGTAGCCGTCGTCGTTCGAGGCGAGTAGTAGCGGCCTGCTCATGCGTCCACCCTCCAGCACGGGCTCCCGGACGCCAAGCCCCATCGCGTGACGGCCCTTCGAAAACGCGGCGCCTCGGAAGGCACCGCCGGAAAAAACGAAGCCTGAAGCCGATCGAACGACTTCAGGCTTCCGCCGGTCGGGGCGACTGGATTCGAACCAGCGACCCCCACACCCCCAGTATGGTGCGCTACCAGACTGCGCAACGCCCCGGCCGAGGCCGGGACGAGGACCGGGAGGGGGGCGCAGGCCCAAGCCGACGCCGCGGGGGGAGCAAGGCCTTTTCGCGGCCGTCCGGCGCGCGCCGAAAGGTCAGCCTTCGCCCGCGGAGCCCGAGGGATCGCCGCCCTCGCCGTCCGCCGCCATGGCCTCGCGCTTCAGCCGCTCCTTGTGGGGGTTGAGCGCGTTCTTGAGCACCTGGCTCGGCTTGAAGGTGAGCACGCGGCGGGCGCTGATGGGGATCGGCGCCCCCGTCTGCGGGTTCCGCCCGGTGCGCTCCTTCTTCTCGCGGACGACGAAGTTCCCGAAGCCGGAGATCTTGATCTTGTCTCCCTCGGCCAGGTTCTCCTTCATCGTGTCGAAGACCGCCTCCACCAGCTCGGCGGCCTCCTTCTTCGAGAAGCCCCCGACCTTCTCGTAGATGGCATCGATGATCTCGGCCTTCGTCATCGAGGTCCCCTGCCCCTTCCCTAAGCGACTCGACATCCGCGCCCGCGGGCGCTCTGAGTGGGGAACTAATAACCACGATTGGCGACGGATATCAATCGGTTGGAGCGTTTCACGCCGTGACGGCGCTCGCTCCCCCGTCCGTCAGCGCAGCGTGGCCCCGAGGGCGCTCTCGGCGGCCTTGCGCACCTTGGCGTGGGCCTTGTCGACGCGCTTGTCCGTGAGCGTGCCGTCCGCGTCGCGGTAGGTGACGCGGAAGGCGAGGCTCTTCCGCCCCTCGGGGACGTTGTCGCCGCGGTAGAGGTCGAAGAGCGCCACGTCCTCGACGAGCGCGCCGCCCGCCTCGGCCAGGGACGCCGCGACGGCGCCGGCCTCGAGGCCGTCGTCGACGAGCATCGCCACGTCCCGGGTCACCGCTGGGAAGCGCGCGAGCGCCGGCGCCTGGGGCACGCCCGCCGCCTCGAAGGCCGCGAAGAGCGCGGTCACGTCGAGGTCCGCGTACTGGAGCCGCACGCCCTCGAGCTCGAAGGCATCGGCCACCTCCGGGTGCAGCTCTCCGGCGGTCCCCACGACGCGGCCGGCCAGCTGCACGGTGGCCTGGCGCTTCGGGTGCAGCCACGGGGCGTCCGGCGCGCCGGCTTTCAGCGTGGGCACGAGGCCCCCGGGCGCGAGCACGGCCTCGAGAAAGCCCTTGAGGTCGTAGAAGTCGCGTTCGCGCTCGGCGCCGATCCAGCCGCCGGTCCGGCCGGCCAAGAGCAGCCCGAGGCGCGGCTGCTCCTCGGGGAGCCGGTCTCCCGTCGGCGCGAAGACGCGGCCGAGCTCGAAGAGCAGCGCCTCCGGGGCCTGGCGCCGGAGCGCCTGCCGCGCTGCGGCCACGAGGCCGGGCAAGAGCGAGGTCCGCATCACGGAGCGCTCTTCGCTGAGCGGGTTCGCGAGGGCCACGGTGTCGAGTGGCGCGCGCGCCGCCCTGAGCTCGGCCGGCGACACGAAGCTGTAGCTCACGGCCTCGAAGAGCCCCGCCGCCGCCGCCTGCTCACGGAGGGCCCGCTCAAAGCGGATGCGCGGCGCCGTGCCCGTGGCCGAGGGGCGCACGCGGGGCACGGCCGTCGGCACGTGCTCGTAGCCGTGGATGCGCGCGACCTCCTCGATGAGGTCCACCTCGCGGCTCAGATCCGGCCGCCAGCTGGGCGCCGTGACGGTCACCGCCGCGTCGTCCTCGCTGACGAGGGTCGCGCCGAGCGCCGCGAGCACGCGGGCCGGCACGTCCTTCGGGACCGCGTAGCCGAGCAGCGCGTCGAGGCGATCCCGGCGGAGCGTGATGCGCGGCGCCTCGTGCGGCTGGGCCACCACGTCGAGGGCCTCGGCCAGGGCCACGCCGCCGCCGAGCTCGGCCATGAGCTGCGCGGCCCGGGCGAGCACCGCGGGCACCGCGTTCGGGTCCACGCCGCGCTCGAAGCGGTGGCTCGCGTCCGTGTGCAGCCCCGTCCGCCGGCTCGTGCGGCGCACGGAGCGCGGGTCGAAGTAGGCGCACTCGATGGCCACGTGGCGCGTGGCGTCCTCGATCTCGCTGTTGGCGCCGCCCATCACGCCCGCGAGCGCCACGGGGCCTTCGCCGTCGCAGATGAGCAGGTCGTCGGGGGTGAGCTCCCGTGTCTCGCCGTCGAGCGTCTCGAGGGTCTCGCCCGCGGTGGCCAGGCGCACCTCCTCCCTCTCCTCCTCACTCTCGCCTCTGGCGCCGCGCTCGCGCAGTCGGCCCCCGCCGACGCGGCGGCCGTGCAGGACTCGACGGCCGCGCCAGAGGCCGCGCGCACCGCGACGCCGTTCCCGCCTCTGGCGGCGCCGCTCGCGTCCCCCCCCCGCGCGGCGTCTTTCGCCCCCTCCTCCCCCCCCCCCGCCGGCGTCGTCCTCGAGGGCGACCTCGCGGCCGCCTTCGGCCCAGCCGAGCGCGACCCGCGCGTCGCTGGGCGGCACGGCGCCTTCGGCGCGGAGCGGCGGCGCCGGCGGCGTGGGCGGCGCGAAGGGGACGCCGTAGATGGCGCAGAGGTCCCGGGCGCTGCCGAGGTGGCCCAGGCAGTCGGGCCTGTTGGGCGTGAGGCCGATCTCGAAGACCGCGTCGCCGACCGGGAGCGCGTCCGCCAGCGGCGTCCCGGGCGTGGGCGCATTGGTGGCGCCGAAGACGAAGATGCCCTCGCCGCCGGCGCCGATGCCGAGCTCGCTCTCCGAGCAGATCATGCCGCGGCTCGGCCCGCCGCCGATGGCGCGCTCGCTGATGACGAAGGGCGCGCCCTCCTCCGTCGGGAGCGCGGCGCCGAGCTGGGCGAAGAGCACGCGGCCGCCCGGGTCCGGCACGTTGGGCGCGCCGCACACGATCTCGTCCTCGGCGCTCCCGTCGAAGAGCGTCACGAGGCGCAGCTTGTCGCGCTTCGGGTGCGGGCGGATGGCACGCACCTCGGCGACGACGACCTTCTCCGGCGCCGGGAAGCGATGGATGGCCTCCACCTCGAGACCGACGGCCGTGAGCTTCTCGGCCATCTCCTCGGGAGACGCGCCAATGCCCGTCAGCTCCTTCAACCACTCGTAGCTCGCGCGCATCGCTCGGCCTCAGAAGCTCGACAGGAAGCGCACGTCGTTCTCGAAGAGCGCTTTGATGTTGGGGACGCCGTACTTGACCATCGCCATGCGGTCGATGCCCATGCCGAAGGCGAAGCCGGTCCACTTCTCGGGGTCGTAGCCGACGTGCTCGAAGACGACGGGGTGCACCATTCCGCAGCCGCCGATCTCCATCCACTCGCCGCCGGGGCGGCGCGCGTCGACCTCGGCGCCGGGCTCGACGAAGGGGAAGTAGCTCGGGCGGAGCCGCACCTCGACGACCTCGCCGAAGAGCCGGCTCAAGAAGACCTGGAGCGCGCCCTGGAGGTCGGCCATGGACACGTTCTCGTCGACGAGCAGGCCCTCGAGCTGGTGGAACATGGGCGAGTGCGTGGCGTCGTCGTCGCGGCGGTAGACCACGCCCGGGCCCACCACGGCGAGCGGCGGCTCGCGGCGGCTCATCTCGCGGATCTGAATCGTCGAGGTGTGCGTCCGGAGCAGCGTGCGCGGGTCCACGTTCCCGTCCGCGCCCTTCACGAAGAAGGTGTCCTGCATGTCCGTGGCCGGGTGATCCGGCGGGAAGCCGAGCTTGTCGAAGCAGTTCTCGTGCGTGTCGATCTCCGGCCCGTCGGCGATGTCGAAGCCGAGGCTCGTGAACACGTCCATGAGCTCGTGCTTGATGCGCGTGATGGGGTGGAGGCGCCCGGGGAGCGGACGGCGGCCGGGAAGCGTCACGTCGAGGGCCGGGCCCGTGAGCTCCGCCTCGCGCGCGGCCGCCGCGAGCGCCTCGAGCTGCCCGTCGAAGAGCTCCTTGATGGCGTTCTTCACGGCGTTCGAGCGCTGGCCGAGGTCCTTCCGCCGGTCGCCCGGCACGCTCTTCATCAGCTTGAGGAGCTTCGTGAGGCGCCCTTCGGGTCCGACGAGCTTGGCGTTCGCCGCGCGCAGCGAAGGCTCGTCCGCGGCGCCCGAAAGCACCTCCCGGTAGCTGGCCTCGACCTCGTCGAGGCCGTCCTCGAAAGCCTTCAGGGCATCCGACATGGCCCGGGGCTTACCGCCAAGGCGCCGGCGAGGCCACCGCCCAGCAGGCGGCCGGGGTGCGCCAATGCCAAGGCGGGCGGGGTACGTTGACGCGCCGCGGCTCAGCCGGCGCAGAGATCGCCGGCGCGCAGGACCTGAGTGGTGAGGCCCGACTCCCCATCAACGGCCACGTTGCCGGCGGTGTCCTCGGGCTCGGCCTCCGTCGTGAGGGTGACCGCATGCGTCGGGCCGACGCCGGGCCACTCGAAGAGCCTGCGGCCACCGAGGAGCACGAGGCGAAGTCCACTGGCTTCGCGCCGCGCCGCGCCCCGAACGGTCCCGCTCGACACCGGACTGCCGGTGCAGCGGACGACCTCCCAGCCTCGCCCATCGAGGGTCAGGCGCCCCAGCGGCACTCCCTCGGACTCGAGGGTGAACTCGGCGTCGACAGGATTCGGGCGGGCTTCCCCGCAGTTGAAGGGTGCTTCGCCGACGAGCGAGGCAAGCTCGGGAAAGGCCGCGCTCAGCGCGTTGCCCATGGCGAGCGCTTGCTCGCGTGCCGGGCCCTCGCACCACAGGTTCACCGTGCCGACGACGCGGGCCGCGTCTGCGCGTACGTCGAGCACCCGTCCGTCGCCGTCCTCCACGTTGCACGGCGGCTGGCCCGCCATCGCGAGCACGTGCCTACGCGCCTCCGCGTAGAGCGCCTCGACGTCTTCCGCGTCGACGTCGAGCGCGTAGAAACCGGGTCGCTCCACGCAGCCCGCTCCGTAGTAGCTCGCCCGCACGGTGCCGAAGCTACGCGTGAGCTGCACGTCGTAGTCTGGGCAGTCGCCGAAACAGGGCGTGAAGCGGTAGCTGAGGGTCAGGCTCTCGGGCGCGAGGGACAACAACGAGTCCTCGGGCGCGGGGGCGACCGACGAGTCTTCGCAGAGCATCGAGCCCGCCGCCGGCTCGCTCGAGGTGCACGCCGTCAGCGGCCAGGTCAGCGCGAGAACGGCGACGACGCGACCGTAGAAGGGCATGCGGCCAGGCTAGCAACCGCCCGACGGAACGAAGAAAGCGGCGGGTCCGAGGACCGCGCCGCTTCCGTTCATCGCGTCGCCGCGCTCAGCGCTTGACCGTGTCGACGACGGCCTTGAAGCCGCCGGGATCGCTGAGCGCCAGGTCGGCGAGGATTTTTCGGTCGAGGCCCACGTCCGCCGACTTGAGGAGATGCTGGAACTTCGAGTAGCTGAGGCCGTGGCTGCGGGAGGCCGCGTTGATGCGGGCAATCCACAGCTTGCGGTACTCACGCTTCCGCTCCTTACGGTGGCGGTAGGCGTCTTCCCAGCCGTTGTGCACCTGCTCGATGGCGGTGCGGAAAAGGCGGCTCCGGGCCCCGTAGTTGCCCCGGGCAGCCTTCAGGATCTTGTTACGACGACGGCGGGCCTTGAAGCCCCTTCTTGCGCGCGGCATGTCTCTTCGCTCCTCAGAACTTGTAGACGATGAGCCGGGCGACGTTGTCGAAGTCGCAGGGCTTGACCATGGAGTTCTTGCGGAGGCCGCGAAGGCGCCCGGGACGCTTGTCGCCGCGCATCATGCGGTGCTGCTTGCCCGCCGTGGCGCGGCGGATGCGCCCGCTGCCCGTGACCTTGAAGCGCTTATGAGCGGCGCGCTTCGTCTTCATCTTGTTCTTCATGGACTCGTCTCTTGGGCGAAGGCCGGGAGGGCCCGGCGTCGCGCTCGGGCACCAGCAATGGCGCGGTCCCGAGCGAGGGTCGCGGAACGTGACACGCCGAAGCCGGCGGTCAAGCGGCGGTGCCTATTTGCCGCGGGCGCCCCAACCCCCGGCGGGGATCCGCTAGCCCGCGGATTCGGCCTGCTCGGCCGGGGCTTCGGGCTCGGGGCGGGCGGGCTTGGGCTGGGGCTTCACGCGGGGCGCGAGGAGCGCCGTCATGGTCCGGCCCTCCATGCGGCCGGCCATCTCCACCAGCGCCAGGTCCTCGACCTCGTCGATGATGATGTCGATCTGGCGCTTGGCCGTCTCGGGGTGGGTGATCTCCCGGCCGCGGAAGCGGACCGTCAGCTTCACCTTGTTCCCCTCTTCGAGGAAGCGACGCACGTGCTTCACCTTGAAGGCGATGTCGTGGTCGTCGGTCTTCGGGCGAAGCTTGATCTCCTTGAGGGCGATCTGCGACTGGCGCTTCTTCGCCTCGTTCTGCTTCTTCTTCTCCTCGTACTTGAACCTCCCGAAGTCCATGATCTTGCAGACCGGAGGCTGCGCCTTCGGGTTCACCTCCACGAGGTCGAGCTCTTGCTCGCGCGCGATGCGCTTCGCCTCGAAGGTCTGCATGACGCCCAGCATCTTCCCGTCGGCGTCGATCACGCGGACTTCGGGAATCCGGATGCGGTCGTTGACGCGCGGTCCAAAGCTGCGTTGACGGTCACGGGGGTCGAAACGGCGGCGGCTGGCGATCGTGCTGGCTCCTGGCTTGGGCGTGCTTGGCCCGGGAAGGTGCCCCAAGACCGACGAAGCTCGGCGTGGGGCGGTGCTCGGATGAGCGATGACTCGGAAGAAGAAGAGTCGCCCGAGGTCCCCTCACGTGACGTGAACGGTCCCGGGACTTGGATCTATAGGCCGTGATCGGGGGCGTGAGCTACCCGCCTGGGCGCTTTTTCGCGTGCGGTGGGGTGTTCGAAATGGCGTGTTCGAAATGGGGTGTTCGAAACGCGGGCCCGCTCAGCCCCGCAGCGAGGGCGGCGCGTTCTCCGCCGCGAGACGCGCCTCGACGTCGTCGAGGGAGAGAAAGCCGAGGTCCTTGTTCTCGTCGCGGCTCCTCAGCGCCAGGCCACGGCCCTCGCGCTCCTTCTCGCCGATGACGCCGATGTAGGGGACCCGCATGAGCCGGCCCTGGCGGATCTTCGCGCCGAGGCGCTCGCCGCTCGTATCCGCCTCGACGCGGTAGCCCTTCTCGCGCAGCAGCCCACGCACCTCGTGGGCGTAGCCGTCGAAGTCGTTCGACACGGTCACGAGGCGGAGCTGCTCCGGCGCGAGCCACGTCGGGAAGTTCCCGCCCACGTGCTCGACAAGCACGCCGAAGAAGCGCTCGAGGGAGCCGAGGATGGCGCGGTGGAGCAGCACCGGCCGGTGCACGGCGTTGTCGGCGCCCACGTAGGTGAGGTCGAAGCGCTCCGGCAGGTTGAAGTCCGCCTGCATGGTCCCGAGCTGCCAGCTCCGGCCGATGGCGTCCTTCAGATGGAACTCGATCTTGGGCCCGTAGAAGGCGCCCTCGCCGTCGGCGGTCTCGAAGGGGATGCCCTGCTCCTCGACGGCGCCGATGAGCGCCGCCTCGGACCGGTCCCAGACCTCGTCCGCGCCGATGCGCTTGTCCGGGCGCGTCGCGATGAGGATGCGCGCGTCCTCGAAGCCGAAGTCCCTGTACACCTGGAAGACGAGCTCGTTGAACTGCTGGATCTCGCCCTTGAGCTGCTCCGGCGTGCAGAAGATGTGGCCGTCGTCCTGGGCGAAGGTGCGGACGCGCGTGATGCCCTGCACGACGCCACTCCGCTCGTAGCGATGAAGGCGACCGAAGTCCGCCATGCGAATGGGGAGCTCCCGGTAGGAGTGCCGCTTCATGCCGAAGAAGAGGCAGTGCCCGGGGCAGTTCATGGGCTTCACGCCGAAGCGCAGGTGCTCCTGGAGGACCCGCTCGCCCTCCTCCGCGCTCTCCGGGGGCTTCTTGGCCAGCGCCTCGGCCGCGTTCTCGAGGTTCTCCTTGGAGCCCGCGAGGAACATCGACTCGTAGTACGCCGGCAGGTGCCCGGACGTCTCGAAGAGCGCCTTGTCGAAGATCTGCGGCGTGATGACTTCCTGGTAGCCGTAGCGCCGGTAGAGCTCGCGGACGTAGTCCGTCAGCCGGTTGTAGACGCTCGCGCCGCGCTCGGTGAAGAAGGGCGAAGCCGGCGCCAGCGGGTGGAAGGCGAAGAGCTCGAGCTCCTTGCCGAGCTTCCGGTGGTCGCGCTTCTTCGCCTCTTCGAGCTGCTTGAGGTGCCGCTTGAGGAGCTTCGGGTTCGCGAAGGCGGTCCCGTAGATGCGCTGGAGCATCGGGTTCCGCTCGTCGCCGCGCCAGTAGGCGCCGGCCACGTGCGTGAGCTTGAAGGCCTTGAGGAAGCGCGTGCTCGGGACGTGCGGGCCCTCGCAGAGATCTACCCAGTCGCCGTGCGTGTAGATGCTGATCTCGCCTTGGAGGCGCCCGAGGTGCTCGAGCTTGAAGGTCTCGCCCATCTGGGTGAGCAGCTCGGAGGCCTCGTCACGGCTCACGACCTTGCGCACGAAGGGCGAGTCAGCCTGGACGATCTTGCCCATCTCCTCTTCGATGGCGCGGAGGTCCTCCTCGCTGAACGAGCCGTCGGGGCGGTCGTAGTCGTAGTAGAAACCGCCATCGATGGCGGGACCGAAGGCGACCTTCGTGCCCGGGAAGAGGCGCTGCACGGCGTCGGCCATCACGTGAGCCGTCGAGTGCCGGATGATGGCGAGCGCGTCTTCCTCGTGGGCGCGCACGGGCCGCAGGGTCTCCGGATCCGTGTCCGCGGGAAGCGGGGTGTGCAGGTCGAAGAGGCGCTCGCCGACCTTCACGGCGACGACGTTCTTCTCGACCTCACCTCGGCCTTCGAGGAGCTCACGTCCGGTCTTCGCGTCCATCACACCGCGTCCATCCCACCGAGGTTCCTTGGGCCCCGCCGCCGCGAGGCCAGCGCACGCTCTCCCGGAGACGAAAAAGCCCGCCTCAGCGCCAGGCCGTGGCGGGCTACTTAGTAGGCACGGGCGGGATTGAACCGCCGACCCCTACCGTGTCAAGGTAGTGCTCTCCCACTGAGCTACGTGCCTGAGGGGAGCGCTGTGGTAGCCGCGGGTCCTGGTGCTGTCAACCAGCGCTGGGGGCGCCGCACGGCGACGCGATGACCCAGCCAGCCCCCCCTCCGAAAGCCGCAGACGCCGTGCCTGCGCCCACCTTTCAAGACGTGCTCCGCGCGCGCCCCGTCGTGCGCCGGCACCTCCGGCCGACGCCGCTCTATCGCTACCCGCTGCTGAGCGCGCGCCTGGGCTTCGACGCCTTCGTGAAGCACGAAAACCACCTGCCCATCGGCGCCTTCAAGGTGCGGGGCGGCGTGAACCTCTTCGCCAACCTGAGCGACGCCCAGCGGCGCCGCGGCGTCATCACGGCCACCCGCGGCAGCCACGGGCTCTCCATGGCCTGGGCCGCGCGCCACTTCGGCTCGCGCGCCGTCATCTACGTGCCCAAGGGCAACAACCCCGAGAAGAACGCCATCATGGAGGCCATGGGGGCGGAGCTTCACGTCCACGGCCGGGACTTCGACGAGGCCCGGGCCGAGGCGGAGGCGCGGGCCTCGAACGACGACCTCCGCTACGTGCACGTGGCGAACGAGCCCCATCTCATCGCGGGCTACGGCACCTACGCCATGGAGATCGCCGAGGAGCTCCCGGAGCTCGACGCCATCCTCGTGCCCGTCGGCGGCGGCAGCGGCCTCGCCGGCGTCGTGCTCGCCCTACGCACGCTCCGGCCGCAGGCCCGCATCATCGCCGTGCAGGCCGCGCGCGCGAACGCCTTCGCCCGTTCGATGCAGGAGGGCGCGCTCGTGGAGGTCGAGAGCGCCGACACCTTCGCCGACGGCCTCGCCACCCGCTGCACCTTCGCCGTGCCCTTCGCCGTCGTGCGCGAGCAGGTCGACCAGGTGGTCGAGGTGAGCGAGGACGAGCTGCGCGAGGGCGTCCGCATGGCCCTCGAGACCACGCACAACGTGGCCGAGGGAGCCGCCGCCGCCGCCTACGCCGCCGCCAAGAAGCTGCGCCGCGAGCTCGCCGGCCAGCGCGTGGCGCTGGTGCATACGGGCCAGAACATCGACCGCGACACGCTCCGCTGGTCCCTCGGGCTCTACGACGCCTGAGCCCCGCCACCGGCGGGGGTGCTTTGCCCCGCTACGCCCGCGCTGATAGTGCACCCCCGATGTCGGACACGGACACCGGCGGCGGACCGGAGGACGAGGCGCGGGACCCCCTCGCGCGCCCGCTCCCCTCGGTGAACATGCCGCTCCTCCGGGGCCAGCTGCGCGCCGCGCGGCAGCGCCGGCAGGCGGTGCTCGGCGCCCTTGGCACCCTCGGCCTCCTCGCCGCGCTGGTCCTGCTCGTCCGCGCGCTCGCGCCGCTCTTTTCCGGCGATGACGCCGAGCCGCTCGCGACGGCCGCCCCCGAGGCCGACGCCGGCGAGGCGGACGAGGCGGTCCCGGGCTTCGAGGACGACGAGCTCGGCGCCATCGACGACGAGGCGCTGCTGGCCATGGCCGCGCAAGCCGGCGGCGCGGACGTGGACGACGCGACGCCGGAGGTAGCGGAGCCCGAGGGGCCACCGCCGAGCGGCGTGGCACCCGTCACCCCGGGCGCCGTCGCGCGCTTCGAGGGCACCTTCGGCCAGGCGCTCGGCTTCCGGCCCGCGCTGCTCTCGGCCGGGCTCACGGAGATGGAGTGCGTCGCCATCGAGCGCGTCGTCGAGGACGAGCTCGACTTCCGGCGCTGCCGCCCGAACGACGCGATCCTGCACGAGCGGGACGCCGAGGGGGAGCTGCTGCGCTTCGAGTACCACGACGAGCCGACGAGCTACGTCGTTGTCACACGGGGCGAGCGCCTGGGCGAGCTCCTGGTGGAGCGCATCGAGCGCCCCGTGGCGACGAGCCAGGTCGTCCGGAGCGGCACCGTGCGCACCTCCCTCGGCGACGCCGTGGCCGCGGCGGGGCTCGGCCGGGACGTGGTGGGCATCTTCGTCGAGGTCTTCGAGGGGCGCATCCGCTTCAGCTCCCAGGCCCGCGCCGGCGACCGCTTCGCCGTGGTGATCGACGAGGAGCGCCTCGACGGGCGCTTCCTTCGCTGGGGCCAGGTGCGCGCCCTCGCCTACGCCGGCGAGCGCGCCGGTGAGCACCGCGCCTTCTGGTTCCAGGGCCGCGGCCAGCGCCGCGGCGACTGGCACGACCCGGACGGGCGCTCGATGAGCGGCGGCTGGCTCCGCGTGCCCTGCCGCTACGACCGCATCAGCTCGCCCTTCGACCCGCGGCGCATGCACCCCATCCTCCGCCGCGTGGTGCCCCACAACGGGACCGACTTCGCGGCGTCGACGGGCACGCCGGTCTGGGCCGCCGCCGACGGCACCGTGAGCTGGGCCGGGGCAAAGGGCCCGAACGGCAACCTCGTCTCCATCCGCCACGAGGGCGGCTATGAGAGCCACTACGCCCACCTCCACCGCATCCAGCGGGGCATTCGCCCGGGCGTCGAGGTGGAGCAACGCCAGCTCATCGGCACGGTGGGCTCCACCGGCCGGTCGACGGGTCCGCATCTCCACTTCGGGCTCAAGCGCGGCGGCCGCTTCGTGAACCCCATGGACGCCATCAACGGCCCGGGGCGCATGCTGACGGCCCGCCACCTCGGGACCTTCCGCCGTGAGGCCCGCGCGCTCGGGGCGCGCCTCGACGAGACGATGACGGCTCCGGCCCCCGCGGCCACCGAAGAGACGAGCGCCGAGGCGACGACGAGTGAAGAGTGACGGGACCATGGGCGGCTTGGACCAACGCGACGCGCGACGCTGGGCGGCGGCGAGCCTGGGCCTGGGAGCGCTGATCCTCTGCGGAGGCCTCGGCGCCTACGGCATTTGGGACCCGTGGGAGCTCGACGCCGCCGAGCTGGCGCGAAAGCCCGAAGGCCCCCTCGGAGCCCCGCCACTCGCGGGCTGGCTGGTCGGCGCGAGCCTCGGCCTCTTCGGCGTTCACGAGTGGGCCGGCCGCCTCCCCGGCGCGCTGGCGGGCGTCGCGGCCCTCGCGGCGGCCTTCGCGCTCGCTCGGCGCGTCACGGACGCCAAGGGCGCCGCGTACGCCGTGGCCATCGCCGTGAGCACGCCGCTCCTCGTACTCCACGCGCGGCACATGTTCGGCGAGGCGCCGATGCTCGCCGCCACGGGCCTGCTCGGCTGGAGCGCGGCGGAGCTCTCCTTCCAGGCGCCCCGGGGCCGGAGGCTCGGGGGACAAAGGCGCGCCAAGAAGGAGGGGGAAGAGGAGGAGAACCAGAAAGGGAGAGGACAACGAAAGAAAACAAAAAAACAAAGGG